>Ga0180437_10001787_pt1 | contig 36052 bp, 26 predicted proteins | sample SS_ome_4_FD_132410 | JGI IMG/M metagenome (GOLD analysis project Ga0180437, IMG submission 132410) | Hypersaline lake sediment archaeal communities from the Salton Sea, California, USA - SS_3_D_1 metaG | ecosystem: Environmental > Aquatic > Non-marine Saline and Alkaline > Hypersaline >... | reverse complement strand
GGTGCCGGATGCTTGTATGACCGGCAGACAGTTTGTCCGAGCAAACGGCTGGAAGTCGGTGGACAGGTCAACGGCAAGGGCATTTCTCAGATGATCGGTGAGCCCCGCTCCCGGAAAGGCTCTCTCCACCAAGGTAGCCAATTCGGGTACCTGTGTGACCATCTCAGGGATGGTGATGGTCTGGATTTCCCCGATCAAACGATCCGCATCCAGATTCAGCTGCTGCGCCACGGACTGCGCCACGGACTGCGCGGCGGCGAATGCGACGTTTTCGGTGCTGTTTTCGACCCACTGTTCGCGATTGTGGCAAAACAGTATGTACCGGCCATCCCACATTTGTTGCTTTTCGTCGTACTCATCCGCGAAGTCCCGCAGCCAGCGATCGTGGCTTTCACTGATCCGTTTTGCCCTGGCGTTCCACTCCTCCAGACCCGCGGACAATAAAATACCGGCATTCGTCTCCCAGAGGATGCGCTGATCGTGGATTAGGCGCAGCTGGAGCTGCAGGTCCTCTTGAGCCCGATCCTGCAGCAGACCCAGGCGATGCTCCATCAATCCGTATAGTGCAGCGGCAATTTCCGACAACCGGCGGGACTCTCCTACCGCGGTCAACGGTTGGATCAGCCGGGCGTAACGCAGCTCTGCATCACGGTAAGAATCGCCCGTGAAAGCGGGATTCGAGAACAGGCGGGAGATGGCCTCGGTCAGTGCCTGCTCGTCGCTCCGGGGATCGTAGAGACAGCGCAGATACGTTTCAAGGTTCGCCTCGTGTTCGCCAGACAGGTCAGACACCAAAGCGGAGATCGCCGCCCCGTGCTGCTGGAGGTCATTTGCTAACAATGAATCGATTCCCATCAGCACCGCTAAGTTGTCAACCCGCTGTGTCGGGTCAAGTCGATCGAAAGCATCATCAAGGAGCCTCAAAAGTGGTTCCTCCGGCGGGACGAGCCTTCCCAGGGCGGAGAGGAAGGACTCCTGATCAATACCTTGATCCCCGCCTTGACCGGTAAGGAACTCGAGCTTGCGGACCCAGCTGACCAGATCCGCCTGCAGCCGGCAACTCTCATCTATCCCCGCGGCGATTGATACTCGTTCCTCGGTACCGCTGGCACGGAGCGGAGCGATTTTCTTGCGAAGCGATTCGATTTCATCGGCTTTCCACCATTTAAAGCGCCACCACTCGGTTTCCCACTTGTGCTGCAGACTCTTCGCCTTGTCTTCTATGTAACGGTAGGCAAGGTCGGTGAGGTCGTCCCGGAGGAAGTCGTGGCCGGGGCTGAAATGCCCGGAGGCGAGCATGGCCTTGAAGTAACCGTACAGGCGGCTCGTGTCCGCGTCAGATCGTACATCTTTATAGGCTTGAGCGGTTTTCTTGGCCAGGTAATCTTGGGGGAGCAGCTTGTCATCGGGGTATACCACCACCCGCTGGACGAGCTTCCCGTTGTGGAACCAGACCAGCTTTTTTTTCGGCCCCAAGTCCAGATACTCCTCGACCAGAACGGCGACATTCGGATTGCCCAGAATAGGAAGATCGATTTGGGAGCGCCCCATAACGTCGAGATCTTTCTGTACCTCTGCGTCGTAGTAGTATGCCAACCCGAACCTGTTCAGGGCCGCCTGACAGCCTCCCTCCAGGTCGGCCATCCCGGCCAGCCAGATCGTGACATCTCTGGAAAGTCTTTCCGACAGCCCCTCCGATTCCACGTTGAGGTAGGCTTCCAGCGCGCCGGCAAAGTCGGCATCCGCGACTGCCGAGAAATCGGTGAGCATATCGACGCTGAGATCGCCAATGGGAGTCTTGTAGCCAGCCGCCGCCAGGACATCGACAATTCCCCGGATGGACATTTCCAACGCGTCCCTGTTGGCCGCAAGAGCGGTCTCAACCTCTGCAATCGACACCTCTAATAATTCGCGAGCTTGTAGAAGAAGCTGCCTCGCGTTGAGCAGATCCAGCTCTCCCTCCTTCAGCTCGACATAGGACGGATCGAGTCGCGCAGAGGGCTCGAGTCGGCGAAGTGATTCCAAAGCTCTAGATATCTGCTGATAGGCTTTCTGGTGCTGGAAAGCGACGCTCTCCGGCAAATCCTCTTCGGAGGCCGCATCCACCCGGTCGGCAAGGTAGCGCAGCTCCGATTCAAGGCGATCGATCTCCCGCTGGAGCTCGTCTGCCGGGCATAGATCGGCGCCGAACGCACGGATCTGATCTTCCAGAGCAAGTAGGGAAGCTTCAGCCTCGGCAAGACCTTGTCGGCTTTGCCTGAGCACTCCCCCATTGCCGTTCTCTCCCTGCCAATAGATCAATTCTTCCCTCAGCAGCTGCAGCGTGTCCGAGTGTTCCGGTCCGCCCCTCTCCTCCAGAGCGGAAATTTCGTCCTGGAGACGCTCTATATTTATTTTGCTTATCCCCATGATGTCGACGTGCTGACTGTGGAGGGAGAGCAATGTTCCCAATTCCTGATCCAGCTGATCCATCTGTTCTTTGGATTGAGCGGCCAGATCTCTGATCTGTCGTTCGTAGTGGTCGAGGAACTCGGATTCCGCTTGGTCCCACGATGACAAGCCCGCCTCCAGACGATCCTGCATGCTTTCGATCCAGTGATCTCGAGTCTCCTCAAACTCCTGATACGCTTTTTGCCAGGCTTGCTCGGTTTCGCTGTATAGGCTGCGGGCCTCCTCCTCCCAGCGGATCCGTTCCCGGAACAGACTTTGCTCCGCCCGGTTCCAGGCTTCGATTCCCCGCTCAAACGCCCTGGAGAAATCCTCCCGCCAGGTTTGAGCATCGAGCACGACCGGAAGCTGTCGATGTTCCGAGCTTTTCGGAATATCCGCCTCAGGCAGCGCGCTGGGGGCCTGGCGATCCGAGTGCGTCCGTGCGATCAGATTCTCGGTCAGTGCACCGACCTCTTCATACCCCGAATCGTTCGCATCGGCACCGGCGTTTCCCTTTAATCTCAGGCGAACGAACTGACTCTCCGCCTGGCGATAGAGGCGTTCAAACTCACGGTGCACCTCCGCCGTATACTCGCTTAGGGTAACCGCTGCCGCGGTTTGAAGTTCGGGGCAGCCGAGGGAGTCCGCAGATGCCAGCAGCTCCTGGTAGACGACTCGAACCTCCCTCTCCCACTGCTGGAGAAGCTCCTCCATGCAGGATCCCAGCTGATCCTGCCAGCTCAGATAGTCCTCGTCGGCCCCGGCGCGATCAAGCGAAAGAGGATCGCCCCTATCGTCACGGAGGATCGTTCCTCCTTCCTCGATGGCGAACAGATAGCGTTCATGTGCCCTCCGGATTGCTTCGATGAACTTTCCCAGCTCGGGTTGGGGGAGGCTCTGCAGCCAGCCGTCTCTGATCCAGTTCAACAGCTGGTGCTGCTCCCATTCGGGAATATCCGCGGTCAGCAACGCCAAAGGCTGCATGTCCAGCGAATGCAGGGGAAGCTCCGTTTCAGCCGGCTGACCGACATACACCGGCTCCGGGAAGGTTTGTGTTTCAGGGAATTGGGTGAACGGCTCTTGCTCCTCAGAAGCGCCTATACCCGGGAGGAAAAGCAGGAGCAGAAGCCCGAAACCAAGAACAGCCGCCGGTTTCATGCTCCACGTCTCTTTTTGTTAAGAGCATAATCATAAACCGGGGGGTGGGAGTTGACAAATTTATTTCTGAAATTTCTCGAGTTTTTTCGCTGTTCGACTCAGGGTAGTGGAAGAGAGCACCCCGGCTCGGGCGCCGATAGGTGGGTTGCTCCTATTCTGCTGACTTTTGACGGATCCAGGATTTTTTTTCGGGAGCCCTTTTTGCCTCCTCGAATTCGACGAGTCCCTGCTCGGCCATCGATCTCATGAGCTGCAGCACGTAATCTCTGGATATTCCGATCCTCTTGGCGAAAAAATCACAGTTGAGCTTGGCATTTCCCTGGTCTTTCATCGCCTCGAGCATTCTAGTCTGGTAACGCTGCCTGGTTTCTTTGTTTAATTCCATTGTCCGGCCTCCTCGATTGTTTTCCATTCTATCACAGAATACGGGGAAACCGTACCCGTCTTCACGGCCGGTGATGAAAGCCAGATTATTCACGAGGCAATGCGCGGGATTGTCACAAGCACCGTAGTCCGGTACAGTCAGAACATCATGCCCAAGATCGATCTGCTCGAAATGATCGACATCTCCAAGAGCTTCCACACGACCCGCGCGAATCAGCGGGTGAATTTGCGCATCGGTTCGGGAGAGATCCTGGGATTGCTCGGGGAGAACGGGGCGGGGAAAACCACCCTGATGAACATTCTCTACGGATTGATTGCCCCGGACTCTGGGGAGATCCGCATCAACGGCCAAGCCGTTGCTATCGAAAGTCCTCGGGATGCGATCGGGTTGGGCATCGGCATGGTCCACCAGCATTTCATGCTCATCGAGAATCACACCGTGGCTGAGAATATCGCCCTGGGATTGAGTGATGCTCGCTTCCTCTCTCCCGCCCGCCATGTAGCGCGAAGGCTCGAGGAGTTCGGCGAACACTTCGGTCTGAAGATCAATCCCCAGGAGCGGATCTGGCAGCTGTCGGCCGGGGAGCAGCAGCGCGTGGAGATCGTCAAGGCTCTGGTCAAGGGGGCGGATCTGTTGATTCTGGACGAACCGACCTCGGTCCTCACCCCTCAGGAAACCGAGCAGCTGTTCGCCATCCTGCGCCGAATGAGTGCGGATGGGCATTCGGTGATTTTCATCAGCCACAAACTCGAGGAGATCCTCTCCATCTGCCACCGTGTTCTGGTCCTGCGCAAGGGGGAGGTCGCAGGCAAGGCGGAGACCAAAGACGTGGACAAACGGGAGCTGGCCCGCATGATGGTCGGACGGGAGATCATCTTCCGGATCGAGAGGCCCGCGCTTGAACGGGGAGAGCTGGTCCTGGATGTCCGGGAACTGTTCGTGCCGGGAGACCGGCAGCAGATCGCCGTGCGGGGCGTCGGTTTCCAGGTCTTTCGCAACGAGATCTTCGGTATTGCCGGGGTTTCGGGAAACGGGCAGCGGGAGCTGATCGAGGCTGTCACCGGGCTGCGCAGGGCGAGTGATGGTGAGGTCATACTCGGCGGGCAGAACATCACCAATGCCACTGCCCGGGTTGTGGCCAGCCGGGGCATATCCCACGTGCCCGAGGAGCGGATTCGCTTCGGCATCGTGCCCAACCTGTTCGTGTACGAAAATGCGGTGTTGAAGCAGCACCGAAAGCGATTGTTCTCCCGAGTCCTGTTCCTCAACTTCGGCAGCATCCGCAGGCACGCTGCGGCGATCATCGAGCGGTTCAATGTCAGCGTTCCGACAATCGATACTCCGGTTAAGAACCTGTCCGGGGGCAACATTCAGAAGCTGATCCTGGGACGGGAGATATCGGGTCAGCCGGCCTTGCTGGTTGCGGCCCATCCTACCTACGGTCTGGATGTGGGTGCCACCGAGTACATCAGGCGACAGCTTCTCGAAAAGAGAGGAGAGGGTTTGGCGGTCCTCCTGGTTTCCGAGGATCTGGAGGAGATCTTCGAGCTCTGCGATCGGATTGCGGTGATGTACGAGGGCAGGTTCATGGGGATCGTGTCCACGGCTCAGGCGACAATGGAGGATATCGGGTTGATGATGGCAGGCTCTATGCCCGAGGCAGCGGGCGGTGGAGCGGGCCCCATGCCGGGCTCTGCGGGCAGAGGCCGGGAATGAGCATCTCTATCCGACTGGAACCACGACATGAGACCTCTACCGGCCGCCAGCTCGTCGTGCTGCTGCTGTCCCTGCTGGTCGGATTTGTCGCGGTCGGAGTGGTGTTCACGGTCAAGGGGGTAAATCCTCTCTACGCTCTATGGAAGATCCTGGCAGGATCGTTCGGCAGCCTCTACGGAGTCTCGGAAACCATCACCAAGGCGATTCCCCTGATTCTCATCGGGTCCGGGCTGACCCTGGCCTTCCGGGCCAAGTTCTGGAATATCGGGGCGGAGAGCCAGCTGCTGATGGGGGCGATTTTTGCGACCTGGATCGGTCTGAATCTGGGACCCCGGCTGCCCGGCTGGATCGTGATTCCCCTGATGTTCCTGGTTGGGTTTCTGGGCGGGGCTATCTGGGGCGCGCTCCCCGCCCTGTTCAAGGTACGATTCGGGGTCAATGAGGTCATCTCCACACTCATGCTCAACTACGTAGCCGCGGAGTTCCTGAACCTGCTCATCGTGGGACCGTGGAAGGGAGCCACCCAGCAGGGCTTTCCCTACACCGACGATCTGCCCGCCGCAGCCACCCTGCCCTTAATCCCGGGAACCCGCATCCATTACCTGACTCTGCTCATCGCTTTAGCCTGTGCGGTGATCCTTTTCTTCCTGGTCCATTCTACGAAATTCGGCTATGAGCTGCGGGTAGTCGGGGAGAATCCCGAGGCGGCCCGCTACGCCGGCATCGACTTTTTTCGCACCACCGTCGTATTGATGGTGATCAGCGGCGGTGTGGCCGGGCTCGCCGGAGTGGGGGAGGCCGCCGGGATCCATCTCCATTTGACCTATCCGGGGGTCATCTCCGCCGGCTACGGGTTTACTGCCATCATCGTGGCCTGGCTGGCCAAGTTGAATCCCCTGGCTTCGATCATCTCCGCCCTGTTCTTCGCGGGGATACTGGTCGGAGGGGACGCCATCCAGATTTCCCTGGGCCTGCCCGCGGCCACGGTTCACGTGTTCAACGGAGTGCTGCTGTTCTTCCTGATCATGGGGGACACTTTCGTGAACAGACGCCTTGTCGTGATTCGGGGAAGGAGGTCATAGGGGATGGGAAGCATAATCGTCTCGACATTGATCCGCACCCTCGTCGCCGGAACCCCCCTTCTGCTGGGAACCCTGGGAGAGATCGTCACCGAACGGTCCGGTGTGCTGAACCTGGGGGTGGAGGGCATGATGGCCATCGGGGCCATGACAGCCTTCACCGTGACCCTGACCACTGGAAGTCCGTGGGTGGGTTTGCTGGCCGCGATTGCCGCCGGAACGCTGGCTGCGGGGATTCACGCCTTTGTATCCATCACGCTCAAGGCCAATCAGGTGGTATCAGGTTTGGCCCTGACCATGCTCGGCCTGGGCGTCAGCGGCCTGTTCGGAAAGCCCTTCATCGGGCGTCCCCTTCCCAGCAAGCTGAGCACGCTGTCGATCCCGGGCCTGGCGGATATCCCTGTAGTGGGACGCATTCTCTTCTCCCAGGATCCGCTGTTCTACCTGGCCGTCATTCTGGGGATTCTGCTCTGGATTTTGCTGACCCGTACACGCTGGGGCATAGAGATTCGTTCGGTGGGTGAGAATCCGGCTGCCGCGGAGGTTCAGGGAATCAGCGTGGCCAGGATTCGCTATCTCTGTGTGCTTTTAGGAGGTGCCCTGGCCGGAATGGCCGGGGCTCATCTTTCCCTGGTGTACAGCAAGTCCTGGACAGAAGGACTTACAGGCGGTCGCGGCTGGATCGTCATCGCCCTCACCATATTCGCCCTGTGGAATCCGCTGCGGGCCTTCCTGGGCGCCTTTCTGTTCGGCTGTATCTTCGTACTTCAGTATCTGCTGCAGCCGATAGGCGTACCTCCGAATCTTCTGGCCATGATGCCCTACCTGGCCACTCTGGCCGTTCTCCTGGCCGGGGGACTGCGAAAGGACCGCCGCCGCCTGATGGCCCCGGCAAAACTGGGAGAGGCCTACACCAAAGGGGAGCGCTGAGGGTGAGCGACCTGTTGGAGCTCAGCCAGTCCAAGTTTTCCTGCAGCCGGTTTTCCCGAACGGTCATGGAGAAGATCTGCAGTGCCCTGGCGGGAACCACGGATCTGGAGCATCAGGTCCTTCTGATTCAGGATATCGTCGCCCGAGAGGTCCCTTACGCCCGGGACGCCTATGCCCAGCTTCGCCATGCCCGGGCCATCCTGGAGGTTCTGCTTCCCGAAATCCCCGAAGCTCTTCACCCCGGCGACAAGCATCCGATCCGGATCTCCGTGCTCTGCGAGCTGGGTTTTCTCGGTCTTCTTCGCCAGGGAGCAGAACCGCCTGCTCTACTGGCGGGCTGCCGGGGGCTGCTCGAGCTGGCGGCTCTTTGCAGAGCCCTGCTGCGCAGCCCGGCGGTACCGCCCCTCGCGGAGCTCCTCGATCTTGCGGGTCGTTCCCCCTACCTGGACACTTTGATTCGGGATCTGCTGCGGGAAAAAAGGCAGTTTCTCGGGCCGACGGCGGTTGCCTCGGAACTGGGACCGAGATTCCGAGACGAGAGGCGGGGCAGCCGGCGGTGGATCCTGTACGGGGAGCTGATTGCGGAGAACCGCACCCAGGCCCTCGATCCGCATGAATTGCAGGAAATGCTGGAGCTCGACGAAGCGGATCCGGATGCCCTCTTCGTGATTCTGCGGATGATCGGCGACTGCGGCTGCGAAACACTCCTCCCTTGGGTTCATCGCCTGTGGAGGGAACGTGTCGATACTGCACCGCGGCTCGCCCTGGGCTGTTTGGACGTAATGGGGCAGATCGGCAACCGCGACAGCCTGGCGCTCATCGAAGCGCTGTGCCGGCCGGGAGGGAAGGGAAAGAACGGCAGTTTTTCGGCTTTGCTCCGGCAGTACGCCGAAGCGGTGGGGAAGGGGCTCCGCAGACGTCTGCAGGGTACGGAGGGGGTGGCAAACTCTGTGCCCCGACCAAGGCGGGGGCCCGTGCTGGTCCAGGTCGTGATCAACCCAAATCCCCAATCCGGCGGCTCCGCCTCAGTGGGCGGGGTGCTGACCTTCCTGCACAGTGTTGGGGACGCTCTGGGAATGGAAGGTTCCCTCGGCCGGGTCGTTACTCTGGAGGTGCTGCCGTGGAACGTGGTGGATCCCTCCTCGAGCCTGGGAGAAAAAGGCCGGGGCTGTCATTCGATCCTGCGCGTACCCGTGTACACGCTTCCCGATGCGAGTTCGGAGCAGCTGATGATTCATGAAACCGAGATCCGCAGATCCGTAGCCCTGGCATTGAAACACAGGGGGATCGTTCCTGATCTGCTTCACATACGCTACACCGACAACCTGGCCAAGGCTATGCTGGTGCTGGCCGACAACCTGGGGTGCCGGCTCATCTTTACCCTGACCGCCGATCCCCACAGGGATTTCGCGGCAGCCGGCGGCGCATTGCTGCCGATGAGTGAGGAACGCACCCTGTTCAACCTCAACAAGGTTTTCATTGCCGATACTATTCTGGAGAAAGCCGCCGGAATCCTGGGGATCGCCCATGGAAGCGTGGACGCCCAATTGATCACCTACTTCCCGAAGCTCTGCCTCAGCCCGGAGATCCAGCGTAAGCCGGTCCGGGTGATTCCCGAAGGAATCCGCCTGGAAGCGGCGGTTTATCAATCGGCGGAGCTTCAGGGCCAGGGGGATCAGCTCTTGGCGATGCTCAACGACCATCCGGGCAGGTTTGCTCTGGATCGCCGCTACTCGAAGGATCCGTTGATTCTCAATGTAGGGCGGCTGGTTCCCGCAAAAGGCCAGCAGCGGCTGGTAGAGGCCTGGGCGCAGTCTTCCCTCAGTCAAGAGTACAACCTGGTACTGATCGGTGGCAATCTGAGTGCGCCCAACCCGGAGGAGGCGGACATGCTCGCTGCGATCGAGCAGACCCTGGAGCGGTGTCCTCGGCTGGCCGGCCGCTTCTGTCACCTCCCGGCATTGGACAACACGATGATTCGCAGGCTGGAGCGCGTTCTGGTGGAGAGCGGCTCGGAGCGCGTACCGGTGTATCTGTGCAGCAGCCTCAAAGAGGAGTTCGGGATTTCGATCCTCGAGGCCATGGCCGCGGGATTCCTGGTGCTCGCTCCGCTGCGGGGCGGGGTGCCCACCTATCTGGAGCACGGGAAAAGCGGTTTTCTTATAGACACGGCCACGGCCGAATCCATGAGGAGAGCAGCCGAGAAGATCCTGCTCTCCGAGCCTCAGAAGCGACTGCGGCAGATTGCAGCGGAGGGAAGGCGTTTCATCCTGGACAACTTCGGAATCGAAAAGATAGCCGGCAGGTTCGCCGATTTCTACGCCCATGTGTACGGGCGATGCGAGCCTTCGACCGGCAGCATGGCGGCGGTCGGGAAGCAACGCTGAAATGAAACAGGGAAAAGTCATCGTCATCAGCCCGCCTTTTTACTCACATTTTCGTCCGCTCCTGCGCTTGAGCCGGGCCTTTGCCGAGGCGGGATGGCAAACGCTGGTAGCCTGCAGCAGGGATTTCGAGTCCCAGATCGTGGGCTTGCAGATACAAAACCGGCGGGAACCGCCCCACCAACGGCTCGGATTCGTGGAGCTGGTTATCAGCCGCAACGCCAATACCGGGGTTGCCGAAAAGACCGATCAGCCGGAGGAGGAACGGGAGCGCATCAATGCCTTTCTGGAGGCCACCCGCAGGGGACCCCTGGAAACCCTGATCCTGCAGGCGGAGCACCGCAAGCTGGATATGCTCTTCGAGCCGGAGTACCTGGCCGACCAGATCCAGGGGATCCATCGCCGAGAGAGGGCTGATCTGTACGTCGTGGATCAGCTGTCTTACGGGGTCACTATCGCCCTGTATCTGCTGGGCCTGCCCTTCGTGAGCTTCTGCCCCGCTCATCCCTATTCTATTCCGGTGGGTACGAATCTCTACGGAGTTCCACCGGTCTGGCCCGAGGTCTTTACAGCATCTGTTGAGGATTCCACCCATGGCCCGGCCCCGATCGATGCGGAGCTTCTGGGCCGTCTGCGGGAGCTCTCGGTTCAGGTGGAAAATCATTTCACGAACGAGTTCAACACAGTGCTAGGGCGCAGCGCTCCCGGTCTGCGGCGGATCGCCAACGCCTTCCGCTTCACCTCGTCTCTGGCGGTGCTGTACAACTATCCGGAGTTCTCTCCCGGCCGGGAGATCGCGGGAGCCGGACCAATCTTCCTGGGCTCCTGCTTTCAACCGGAGCCGCTCAGCTCCGAGTGGCGGAAGCTGCTGGACGCCAGGGGCGAGTTCGGGCCCAGAGTGCTGATCGCCCTGGGAACCTTCCTTTCGGCCAGGGCGGATGTGATCGGCCGCTGCATCCGCGGGATCCTCCGTGCTTTCCCCAGAGCCCTGATCATCGCCGGGGCAGGCGCCCAGGAAGAAGCTCTGGAAGGTCTGCCCGAGGACCAGGTCCTGGTCCGCTCTTTCGTCCCGCAAATCGGGCTTCTCCCGGAGATGGAACTGTTCGTACATCACGGAGGAAACAACTCCTTTACCGAGTCCCTCTACTACGGAGTCCCGATGATCCTGCTGCCCTTTTCCAGCGACCAGTTCAACGTGGCCCGGGATGCCGAAAATCACGGGGTCGCACCGGTTCTGGATCCCAACCATTTCAGCGAGTCCCGGATCGCTGAAGCGGCCAAACAAACCCTTGACGGCGATAGATCGGCCGTGGATGCCTGGAGCCGCTGGGTGCGGGATCGGGGGCCCGCGTATGGGGTCCGGCGCCTGGAGCGGCTCTTGGACATCGAAGCACGGGCGGATCATCCCGCAGATACGGACAGCGGAGGATGATCCGGCTTGGTCGGGCAGTCCTGTTTCCGGAAGGCATAGGTAGTACGGGAGATAGAGGGAGGAACGGCGCCGATTCCTTCGGACAGTCGCCGTGATTCGGGCGAAATCCGTTTGACCTTAGCCCGGCGCTGTAACTACTTTTTCAAGGGGAGCGGCGTATCCGCATCCGGGACGGAACGAAAGAGGAGAGAGCAGATGGTTGAAGTCAAACTGGGCGAGTACAAACAGGCGGTCGAAGCTGCGCTCAAGCGAATGGAGGAGCGGCAGGTGATCCAGCGGATCTGGGCTCACGATCACACCGTGTGGAAACCGGAACCCGGGGAAATCACCAATCGTTTGGGTTGGCTTCGGATCGCCGAGGCGTCAAAGCAGAGCATCGAAAGGTTGACCGGATTGGCCGATGAGCTCCGCGCAGCCGGCTATCGGCGGGCTGTTCTGCTGGGCATGGGCGGATCCAGCCTGGCCCCGGAGGTGTTCAGTAAAACCTTCGGCCCGGCCGAGGGCTACCTGGATGTTTCGGTCATCGACAGCACGGATCCGGAGTTTATTCTCTCCATCGCCGAAGAGCTGGATCTATCCAAGACCCTTTTCATCGTGTCCACCAAATCGGGGGGCACCGTGGAAACCCTGTCCTTCTTCAAGTATTACTACAACCGTACCGTGGAAGCCGTCGGAGCGGATGAGGCGGGGAAGCATTTTCTGGCAATCACCGATCCGGGAAGCAAGCTTGCAGATCTGGCCGCAGAATACAAATTCCGGGATACCTTCCTCAACGATCCTGATATCGGCGGCCGCTACTCCGCCCTGTCCTACTTCGGCCTGGTTCCCGCGGCTGTGCTCGGGATCGATCTGAGTCGGCTTCTCGAACGGGCGATCGGGACTGCCTGCGGTTGCGGCGATCCGGACTGTGGCGGAGGTACGGCAGGCGGGGACGCCGAGGATCCCTGCGCCCTTCTGGGCGCGGTGCTGGGGCAGCTGGCATCGGGTGATGCCGCAGGGTCTCGCCGCGACAAACTCACGATCTTCACCTCTGCGGGCCTGGAGAGCTTCGGTGATTGGGTCGAGCAGCTGATCGCCGAAAGCACGGGCAAGGAGGGCAGGGGGATCGTTCCGGTAATCGGAGAACCCATGGGAGCAGCGGCTGTCTATGGTCAAGATCGGTTGTTCGTGCATCTCCGTCTAAAAGGTGCGGATGAATCGGATGCGGGCGTGAAGGCCCTGGAACAAGCGGGACACCCGGTGGTACGGATCGAGCTGCGGGATGTCTACGATCTGGGTGTTCAGTTTTTCCTGTGGGAGATGGCCACCGCGGTTGCCGGCCACCTTCTGGAAATCAATCCCTTCGACCAGCCCAACGTGGAGAGCGCCAAGGTGCGGGCCAGGGAGATGGTGAGCGCCTACGCCGAAACCGGTACGCTCCCCGAGGACCGGGCCGAGGCTCCGGAGAGCGGAGTCCTCGAAAAGTTTCTCTCCCGGAGCGGACCGCAAGACTACGTGTGCCTGCAGGCCTATGTCAAACCATCCGATCGGACCACCGCGGCGCTGCAGCGGCTGCGAACCCGAATTCGGGATCGATACCGGGTAGCCACCACCATAGGCTATGGTCCTCGCTTTCTGCATTCCACCGGACAGCTGCACAAGGGAGACGGCGGTGCAGGATTATTCGTTCAATTTACCGATACGCCGGAAAGGGATGCCCCAATTCCGGACTCGGCGGGGCAGGAACCATCGGCGGTGAGCTTCGGCGTTCTCAAGATGGCCCAGGCTCTGGGGGACAAGCAGGCATTGATGGACAGTCAGCGCCGGGTGATCCGCATCCACCTGGGAAAGGATGTTCCCGGGGATCTCGAGCAGCTGCTGTCCGCTTTCAGCGGGTGATGGGCTGAGCCGTATGGGTCCTGAAATGCAGAGGAGTCTGAGAAAACCCCAGCCTGCTGCCGTCGTGATTTTCGGTGCCTCCGGCGATCTGACCGGTCGAAAGCTGATCCCCGCCATCCACAGCCTGGCCTGCGAAGGACTTCTACCGGAGGAGAGCCGGGTTATCGGAGTGGCTCGCAGTGAGATGGGCGACAGGGAATTCCAGAACCACATCTTCGAAGGCGTAAAGAGCTATGCCCGGCTCAAGCCTCAGCTCTGCAGCTTCTGGCCCAACTTCCAGGATCGAATCACCTACCTGGCCGGCGCCTACGACGACCCCAAGACCTATGCCGATCTGGGCAAGGCGTTGAAGCTGGACAATGCCCTGTTCTACCTGGCCACGCCTCCGAATCTATATACGGAGATCGTGGATCAACTCGGCCGGGCCGGGTTGAACATATCGGCAAAGGGGTGGCGGCGGATCGTCATCGAGAAGCCTTTCGGCAGCGATCTTGCCAGTGCCCGCAGACTGAACGAGCAGGTGCATTCGGTGTTCGAGGAGCGGCAGATCTACCGCATCGATCACTACCTGGGAAAAGAGACCGTACAGAATATCCTGACCTTGCGCTTCGCCAACGCTATTTTCGAACCGCTGTGGAACCGCAACTTCATCGACCACGTGCAGATTACGGTGGCCGAGCGTGTCGGGGTGGAGCATCGGGCCGGGTATTACGACAAGGCCGGGGTGTTGAGGGACATGTTTCAGAATCATCTGCTCCAGCTTATGACCCTGACCGCCATGGAGCCGCCCTCCCTGTTCGACGCGAACGCCCTGCGGGATGAAAAGGTCAAGGTGCTGAGGGCTCTGCGGCCCGGAACTGAATCGGTGCGCGGCCAATACCGTGGCTATCGGCAGGAGCCGGGAGTGGATCAGAACTCCCAGACCCCGACCTACGCTGCTTTGCAGCTGTTCATCGACAACTGGCGCTGGCAGGCGGTGCCCTTTTACCTGCGTTCCGGCAAGTCACTGCAGATGAAGACCAGTGAGATCGCCATTCAGTTCAAGGGAGTTCCCCATCTGATGTTTCCCGCCGATGCTGAAGCGAGCATTACCCCGAACATCCTCTCCCTCTGCATCCAGCCCGACGAGGGCGTTCACCTGCGTTTCGAAACCAAACAGCCCGGTGCGGGCATGCGGACCCGTTCGGTGGACATGGATTTCCACTACGCCGACGATTTTGGACATGACGTGCTGCCCGAAGCGTACGAGCGGCTGATTTTGGACGCCATGCAGGGGGACGCTTCCCTGTTCGCCCGAGGCGATGAAATAGAGCTCTCCTGGGCATTGATCGACGATATTCTCGCCTCATGGGAGCATCCCGCCGCTGCCCCCTTGAGCCTCTATGAACCGCATAGCTGGGGGCCCATAGAAGCGGAGGAACTACTAAACCGCCAGGGCAGAAAGTGGTACCAGGACTGCGGAATGCACCATGCCGAGAGAAGAATAGAAAGAATTTTTCCATGAACCGACGTTTCCTTCCCCAGCGTCTGAATACCCCGATATGATCACAGACGTGACTCTCCGGGCTTATCACGAGGAGCGGGAGGTTTTCTCCAGCGCCGGTAAGTGGCTTTATCCGCTCTTTGAGCTTGAGGAGTTCCTCAACGCCTCCTCCTACCGGGCGGAATCGCTTCGCCTGGAGGACAAGATCGTGGGCAAGGCCGCCGCCCTGCTGCTGGTTCGTCTCGGCATCCGGCGGGTGAAAGCCGGGGTACTGAGCGAGCTGGGTCGAGCGGTATTGAAGCGCTACGACGTTTCGTATTCTGCAGCGGAAATCGTGGATCGGATCGACTGCCAGACGGAGATCCTCCTGACCGATGTAGAGGACCCGGATCAGGCTTACCGAATCGTAGCGGCCCGGGCGGGGCGTTGACCGGTCAACGTCTCAGGTAGGAAAGTTTCGCGGGCAGGGGAAGGTTGTTGCCGAAGTCATCCTCTCCGTAGCCGTTCTCTGCTAGCAGCTTGATATCCTGAAGCACCCTCTGATCTCCCATGAAGGTCACATTGATATCCATAACCACATCGATCTTTCCCATGGTGAGCAGCTGAATCAACGCGCGGGTGATATACTCGGCGGCCGTCTCGTCGGGCAGGGCTCTGATCTCGTGGAGGGGAAGATTTCTCTCGTAGAGAACGAGTTTATTCTGGGAGAACAGAGCCTGAACGGCACTATGGGCCAGCTTCTCCATGAGCCCGGCCGTCTCCTCCTGGTTGCTCCGGCCGTCGGAATCGCGATTATCGCCGGGGCGGCAGCCAAGCCCCAGCTTGTGTACCTCGGCTCTTAGCCAGCGCTTCTTTCCGGCGTTGATCTTCTCGTTGGCTCGAAACAGGTCCAAGGTCACCCCGGCATTGTAGGTCTCTCCGCTCAGCTTCATCTGCACCTCGCTTCCGTAGTGGCTCACGATCTTGGCGACCAGGGTTGAGGGGCGCACATGAAAGCCTCTGTAGCGAGGCGCCGGTACGGTGATGCGGCCCTGGATCGCGTAGCGCCTGAGCATCTCGTGGCAGAGGCTGCGGGTGCGGGTGATATAGCGGCTGGCGAAGGCCACCGAGTAGTGGATCAGCACTTCAAGCAGTTTCTTGGGATCGATCAATCCGCGCTGAGATGGCTTCGGGTGGGACGCAAAGCTGAGGATGTGCCGCTCGCAGTAGTGAGTGAAGGCCGTTGCGGTCTCCAATAGATGGTAGATAACCGTAATGTGTCCGCGTAACACGGGCAGATCATCGTCCAGGGTTTCCACGTTGGAATCGGAGATATGGGTATCGTAGAGGGACTGGAGGTTGTGAAACATCTCCTCCAGATTGCGCAGCCGTTCCTCGCTGATCGGATCAGGGATCCAGTCGGCGTAGTCGTCGATGTGCTGGTTCTGCACGGCGTGCAGGAAGTTGCTCTCCTCGGCTAAATTGAGAAATGCCGTGGCCAGGTACACCACCGTCTCCTCCGGGGAAGCGACCTTCTGCCTCTGGCGATCCGAGGCAAGGTGCCCTTCAAGGATCTCATCCCCGAAGTTCTCCAGGACAGGCACCGAGTCGGGAATTTTGATGTCGAGTTTTTTCGCCTGCCGGATCAGGGCTTCCGTGCTCTCGATGAGAATCGAGCAGGTAAAGGACAATGCCCTCTCGGTAGCCTTTGGAAAATCCTCCTCGATCGGCAGCAAACGGTAGTTGGGCAGGAAGCGGAGGATGTGGATCAGGATATAGCTCACGTTGGAGAACAGCTTGATCGGAGCTACCGCCTGCCGCAGGGGATACCAGCGAATGTTGTTTTTCACCCCGTAGGCGTCCAGCAGCTCCTCTATCTTGGTCGCCTCGGAGAGCAGGTCCGCCAGCAGCGGGCGGGTGAAGCATTCCTTTCTGGAAGCGTTCTTGCTGACGTACACGGCCAGGGTCATCAGCTCCCCGATTCTGCGGTTGAGATGAGCGCAAAACGCCTCGTCGGACAAGGATTGGTAGGCTCTCATGATGTGTGCATCTGCTACAGCTATTTTAAAGATAAAACGACAGTGTTGATTTGTTCAACATAAAAATATGGATATAATTAGTTCTATAAGAGGAGATCACTGACATGTTCGTCAAATGGATCGCTACCTTGATCGTTGCCATCAACGCCAATAACCGCGCCGGAGAAGTGGCGGCTGGTGTGTCCTTTGCCCTCCTGCTTGCCCTGATTCCCTCCGGAAACCTGCTCTGGTTCTGCCTGTTCTTCATCACCTTCCTTTTGAAGATCAATTTGGGGGCAGAGCTGCTGTTCCTGGCATTGTTCAAACTCCTCGCGCCCCTCACCGACGGCCTGCTCCATCGTCTGGGTCTTTTGGTGTTGAACCAACCCTTCCTGTCGGAGGTGTTCACCGGAGCCTATAATCTGCCCCTGCTCCCCCTTAGCCGTTTCAACAACACCGTGGTGATGGGGGGCTTGATCGCCGGGATTGTGCTGTGGGTTCCCGTTTTTATTCTGTTCCGGCAGCTGGTGGTTCTCTACAGGCGCAACTTGAGGGACAGGATCGCCGGCAGCAGGTTGGTGAGGGCTCTCAGGCGCGTACCCCTGGTCGCGACCATCGGCAACGCCGTTCGCAAGATCGGCGGGGCGGCCATGAGCCTGCGGTAGGGGGGAGGCAATGAAAGCACCGAAGTTATTCAAGACGGAAATTGGGGAGCGTCGCTTCCGCAGGAAAATCCTGGGTCGCATCTACATCGAGTCGGAGCGGGAATTCGTGCTTCGGCTGTACGTCAGAACGCCGGACGGCCGCTACCGCCGCTCCCCGGATTTGAGCGGAGAAGACGTCAAGCATCTCAAGGATCTCGCCCGTTCGATCAAGAGGAATAAAGGGGTGGTGCGCGCCGGCAAAGTCTCCCTGATAGCGATTCTTGTTGCCGCGGTCCTGGTGTTCAACTTCGGCTTCAAGAACAGGCTGTTGGAGAGGGGGCTGGAACGGGGGCTGGAGGCGGTGTTCTCCGCGCGGGCGGAGGTGGAGGGGCTCGATTTTCGGATCCTGGCTGGGCGGTTGTTCTTTGCCCGCCTCAGCGTGGCCGACCGGGAACAGCCCCTGCGCAATCTTTTCGAGCTGGGAGCAACCGAGGTAGACCTCGATACCAATGAGCTTCTCAAGGGCAAGGTGGTGGTGTCGAACCTGGAAACCCGGGAGATCAGCTGGCATACTCCCAGGCAGAGCTCCGGTGCCCTGTCCGGGGATCGGGAGACCGAGCAGACAGCCGGCGGACCGGCGGGCGCGGCCGAGAGAGGGGGCTTCTCCCTGAATCTGGGAAGCCTGGATGCCAAAGCCCTCATAGACGATCAGCTGGCCAAGCTGAGCAGCCCGGCCCGGATAACCCAGTTGAACGGCCAACTTCAAGACCTGCAGGCTCGCTGGCAAGACACGGTGGAGCAGGGGCGCAGCGACGTGGAAGAGCTTGCCGGAAGAATAAATAAAGTTCGTGCGATCGATGTGAGCTCCCTTGATACGGTAACGGAGCTGCAGGAGGCGGTGGCGGATATCGGGCAGGCCGCCGAGGCCGTGAACCGGGTGGCGGAGGATCTTCAGTCGGCGGACAGCCGGATTAAGGCGGATCGGCGGGAGATCGCCTCAGCTCGTCGGGAGTTCGAGGCGGTGGTAGACGCCGACGTGGCTTATCTGTCCTCCCTGTCCGATCTTTCCAGCGGGGAGCTGAAGAATTTGGTATCGGACCTGGTGGCCGGCTATCTGCAGCAGAACCTGGGCCGAACCTACGGCTACACTCAAAAGGCCAGGGGCTATGCAGAGAAGCTGATCACCCGCAGGAAGGAAAAACGAGAGGATCGAGAGCGAGTCAATCGCATGCAGCGGGGTGTGGAAGTGACTTTCGCCACTTTGGAATATCCCCGCTTTCTTCTGGAAAACGCCGGGGTTTCGGTGCAAGGTATGCAGGGTTCCGAGAAAGTTATCCAGGGTTCCCTCCAGAACCTCTCCAGCAACCCCGATTTGATCGATCGCCCCTTGACCTTCACCTTTTTGCAGACCGAAGGGGAGGAGAGGCTCTCGGTTGATGGTGCCCTGGACAGCAGGGAGAAGCGGGATGCGGATCTGAAGCTCGGAGTGCAGGCTGCAGGGTTCACCTTCAGCCTTACCGAGGGCTTGGAGGATCTGGGCTTGAGCTCACTTTCGGCGGCGTATCGATTCCGAACCGAATTTTCCCGTTCTCGTGAGGGGAACGCCGCCGAGGGACAGGGGCTCCTGGAGCTCTACGATCTGGTTCTCCAGCCGGCTGCCGGACAGAATCAGCTGGGTACGGTTCTGTATGAAACCCTCGGCTCTCTTTCCAAGGTCGACGTGGCCTTCGAGTACACCGTGGAAAGCGCAAAGTTAGCCCGGGTCGCGGCCCGCAGCAGCGCCGACGGCCAGCTGGCCCGCGCCCTGGAAGAACGCTTCTCGGAGATCTCCGCCCAGTTCGAAAGCCGGCTCCGGCAGGAGCTGACAGCGCGAATGGCGGCTCAGATCCAGGAAAACGAATCCCTGTCTCAGGCCTTCGCGGATCTGGTGCAGCGTTCAGACGGAAATCTGACCGACGCGGCAGCGTACGAAGCGATTCTGGCGCAGAAGAGGACGGAGGTGGAGAAGAGGATCGCCGATATCAAGCAACAGGCCACGGACGCGGTAAAGTCGCAATTGGAGTCCCAGCTGGAGAAGCTGCCCCTGCCAAAGCTGAAATTCTGAAGCGGGCCTGGGGACCGCGCGCGAATGATCGTCAGTGCCAGCAGAAGAACCGACATTCCAGCCTTCTACACGCCATGGCTGCTCAGGCGGCTGCAGGAGGGGTACGCGCTGGTTCGCAATCCGGTTCACTCCCGGCTGGTGTACCATGTGCCGATATCCGCCGGGAAAACGCGCTGCATCGTCTTCTGGACCAAGAACCCCGCCGCTCTGGTGGAGCGCCTGGGGGAGCTGGAGGATTTCGGCATTCCCTTCTACTTTCTCTTCACCCTGACCAGCTACGGTCCCGAGCTGGAGCGGAACCTTCCCGACAAGAAGGAGATCCTCCGCACTTTCCTCACCCTGGCTCGGCGTCTGGGTCCGGAGCGGGTGGTGTGGCGCTACGATCCGATTCTGTTTACCCCCGACTATTCGCCGTCCGTGCATCTGCGGCTTTTTGCAGAGCTGAGCCGGGAGCTGGCCGGTTCGACCCGGCGCTGCATCGCGAGCTTTCTCACGATGTACAACAAGTGCCGGCGGAATCTGGCGTCCTTCGAGTTCATCGACGTTGCTCCGGCCCGGATGTCCGACCTGGTCCGCGGCCTACAGGCCATCGCCGCTGAACGGGAAATCGAGCTTCGCAGCTGTGCATCCGACGAACTGGTGGAGCTCGGCGTACCGGCGGGCAAGTGCGTCGATGATTCGTTGATCTCCCGGATTAGCGGAGAGGAGCTCCGGGGGAGAAAGGACAGGTCCCAGCGGGGTTCCTGCCTCTGCGTGGAGAGCGCAGATATCGGCGCCTACGACACGTGCGTACATCACTGCCTGTACTGCTACGCCAACAGCAACTACGAGACTGCGCTTCAGCGCCGCAGACTGCATGATCCGCAGTCTCCCCTTCTATACGGCAGGTTGGGAGAGGAGGATCAGTTGTTGGAGAGGACGGGGTAGCTCATGACCCGCATCATTCTGGTGCGCCACGGCCAGACCGAATGGAACCGGATCGAGCGGTTTCGAGGCCGCGCCGACGTTCCCCTGAACCGGAGGGGTGGTCTCTTATTCTCGGACGGGACCCTCCGCCGTGGTTGTATCTGATATCAGATTGCCAGAGCGTTGTTTACGGTGATGGTCCGGCCGACCAGGCGCTGCAATTTGTAGAGCATCGCCTTGCGCAGCTTTTCCTCGTTGCAGTTCTGGAAGTTGCAGTAGAACTCTTCTTTGTCTATCTCGCAGAGAATTCCCCGCTCGTCGAAGTAGTTGGACTGCTCCGGGGCTTCCCGGTTCCCTCCCGCGGCGAATCGTCCCCAATCCAGCCAGCCGACCGCGACATTGTAATCCGTGCCGATGTTGTCGACACCCCGGTCGGTCAGACGGATTTTCACGTAGTAACAGGTGCCGGCAAACCAGAACGTCAGGACTCCTTCCCGCTTGTCCAGCTGATCCACGTCCACGTCGAGGTCGGTTTGTTTTTTCAGCTTGGCCAGGCAGGATTTTATGAAATCGAGCTTCTCCAATCCCTGTTTGAATTTTCCCTGAACCGCTTTCATTTCATCCAGTTCCATCATGTTGTCCTCTCTGCCTCATTATACGGATCGGCGGGATTCGATCAATCCGGTCTCAGGGCGGATTCCTCCATTGGCCGTTCCCCGCCCGTGGCCAAAATAAAAATGAAGATCAAAATGAAACTTTTCAGAGATGAAAAGGTACTCTCAAATGGAGGTCAAGGCCTGATCTTGAGGAAGAAATGGCAAGGTCAAAAGAAATTGCCAAAGCAACAAGTTGGTATCCTCAAGCGGGTTAGTCAGGAACTGTTCGCTTAATATCTGTTGCGCCGCTGGGAGCTTCTGGCCCGCTTGCGTTTCAGCCTGCGGATTGCCTTTTTCTTTTTCTCCCTGCGCTCATCCGACGGTTTTGTGTAGAACTGCTTGTTCTTGAACGCCCGGACTATGCCTTCACGCTCGCGCATGCGCTTGAAACGCTTCAAGCCCTTTTCCAGGCCTTCGTTCTCATCGATGAATATCTTAGCCACGATTCCTCCACAATGTTATATCAGCACCGCGAGACGGTTCGAAACGAAATTGAACCCGGCAAACTGGCTAATGGAAAAAGTACTGAGTCGGCAACCCAGACGTGAAAACAAAAGGGAAGACAACGTCCCCTTGGCGAAGCCAGAATACGTAGGCAGGTGCCGTGGTTTCGCAAAACAGGAGAATGACCTCCCTGCTTTCTAACCTTCTGCCTATATAGTAACCAGAAATCAGCCTCCTGTACAGATCAAAGCGCTGTTTTCTTCTCAATTTTCGGTTGGACGTGCCGTCAATCTACCATGACGCAAACTTTTGCGGCGGATTTGCTTTTCCCCCTCAGGTTCAGTACTTTGTAGGAAAGTTCACCCTTCCTTCGTTCCACTTCACCACGGAGGTGAAGGCGGCCAAGGCTGTACAAAGTTCGAAGTGATATCATGATATCAATGGAGGATTCACATGGAACATAAAGCACCTGCAAGGGTCATTTTTATAATATTTGTGTTGCTGCTGGCTTCCACGGCGTTCCTGTATTCTGCGGGGTCGAAGGACAAGTCCGCGGTAGCCTCGGTAAATGGGGTGTTGATCCCAAAAGCGTACCTGGAGCGGGAAGTCAGACGTTTCGAGGAACAGGCATTAAGCCAAGGCCAGATGGTGGATGAGAGTCAGAGAGACCAGATCAATCGGCAGGCTCTGGATACGCTCATCGACATCGAACTGCTCTACCAGGAGAGTCAGCGCCGCGGTTTCGAAATCACCGGGGATCGCATCGAGGAGCAGGTGACCAGCCTGCGGGATCAGTTCAACGGCGAGGAAGGATACGCAGCGGCCTTGGAGCAGATCGGGATCAGCGACAGTGAATTGAGAACGGAGTTTCGCAGACAGCTTGCCATCCAGGACATGATCGATACGGATATTGCTCCCTCCACATCCGTTTCGCAGCAGGAATCGACGGAATTCTACGAGAACAATCCCGCCTTTTTCTTCAGTCCCGAACAGGTGCGGGCTTCTCATATTCTCATAATGGTGAGCCCGGATGCCGGGGAAGAGGAAAAATCGGAGGCAAAGTCCCGTATCGAGGAGATCAGAGGACGGATCGCAGCGGGAGAGGATTTTGCGGAACTGGCCGGCCGGTTCTCCGAGGACGGCAGCAGCGCCAATGGTGGAGATCTGGGGTATTTCCAGAGGGAGCAGATGGTCAAGCCCTTCGCCGACGCTGCATTTTCCCTGGAGATCGGCGAGCTCAGCGAAGTTGTCACCACTCAGTACGGCTTTCATCTTATCCGGGTTACGGACAGGAGAGAGGAATCGGTGGTGCCTTTCGAGCAGGTGCAGATGCAGATTTTTCAGTATCTGCAGCGGGAAAAGGTAATGGTCGCCATAGAGGAACTGGCCGCCGAGTTGCGCAGCCGGGCGGAAATAGAAGAATACCCCCTTCCTGAGGGGTAGGAGGAAACATGCAGGTAGAAAAAAATAAGGTCGTGGAGATCGACTACACATTGAAAGACGACAGCGGACAAGTACTGGATTCGTCCCAGGGAAGGGAGCCCCTGTCTTACATACAGGGCGTCGGCAACCTGATTCCCGGAGTGGAAAGCGCTCTGGAGGGAAAGGGCTCGGGAGAGAGGGTGGAGATTACCGTACCCCCGGAAACCGGATACGGCGTGCGGGATGATTCTCTGGTACTGTCCATTGAGCGGGAAAAGTTTGCCGAAGTTGACGATCTAAAGGAGGGATTGCGATTCCGCATGGATACTCCGGACGGTCCGATGATCTTTACGGTCATGAAGGTCGATGAATCCGAGGTTCTGGTCGACGGGAACCATCCTCTTGCCGGAATGACTTTAAACTTCGACATTACCATCCAGTCCGTTCGGGAGGCCACTACCGAGGAGCTGGAGCACGGGCACGTTCACGACTAGTGCTCCGAGCCGCGGATCCGCGCAAGCTACAATGAAATTCTCAGAACTGGACATCCACCCGCAGATTTTGAAGGCTCTCACGTCGATGGGGTACCGGGAACTCACGCCCATCCAGGAATTGACTTTTCCTCATATTCTTGCCGGCAAGGATCTGCTGGCCACGGCGGAAACGGGCTCGGGAAAAACCAGCGCCTGCGGGATTCCCCTGGTTCAGCGCATCGACCCGAATCTCAAAGCCATTCAAGCCCTGATCCTGGTACCCACGCGGGAGCTGGCCCTTCAGTATACCGAGGAGATCGGACGCATCGCTCAGCATCTGCAGGTTGTACCTTTTGCCGTATACGGCGGATTTGATATGGGCGTACAGAAGGCCAAGCTTCAGGACGTGGTGCATATCCTGGTGGCCACACCGGGACGTCTGATCGACTTCCTCTACAGCGGCAAAATCTCCCTATCCGACGTGCAGACCTTCGTGCTCGACGAGGCGGATGAGATGCTCAAGGAGGGATTTCTCGAGGATATCGAGTTCGTCTTCTCCTGCCTGATACACCAGCATCAGACTCTGCTGTTCTCCGCCACCATGCCGGCGGATATCAACAGGCTGGCGGACAAGTATCTGAACGGACCAATTCGGGTCAGGCTGAACGAGCAGCAGATAGCCCCTCAATCGCTGAAACATCGATTCCAGTTCGTGGCTCAGGACGCCCGCCTGTCGACGCTGCAGGACAAGATGGACGGGGATACGATCACACAGGCGATCATCTTCTGCAACTCCCGTTTGAACGCGGAGCGCCTGTACCTGAAGCTGAAAGACAGGCATCCCAAGGTGGATATGGTTCACGGCGGCATGGAGCAGCAGAAGCGCAGCTCCGTGATCCGGCGTCTTCGCAACCGGCAGGTTCGCTTCATGATTGCTACGGATCTGGCCGGCCGAGGGTTGGATTTCACCCATGTAAGTCACGTGATCAACTACGATTTTCCCCGCAGTCCCATCACCTACACCCACCGCACGGGCCGGGCCGGACGCATGGGCAGGGAAGGAACGGCGGTCACCCTGGTCACCCACAGGGATCTGGGTCCGGTCAAACGCCTGATTACCGCCAACGGTCTGTCCCCCGACTGGATCGGGCGCGAGCCGGATTATGCCCATCAGGGAACGCGCAAACGAAGCAGCCGGCGAAACCGGCCGCGGCACCGAAGCCACCGGGTCCCGAAGAAAGCTTGAGATGCCGGTAGAATAACTCCTCAACAAGACCCTGCAAGGGGGGGCTTGGATGAAGATTCAGATCCTGGGAGGCACTTCATCGCCGGCGTACTGGTGGCCGGTTTGCTGTACGGGCTGATTCCCTGAACCACTGCACTGCGGTTGAAGGATAGCGGGAGCTTTTGTTTATCCCACAATCTCCTGGAAAGAGCCGTAGACGTGGCCGTCCCCGGGCAGACGGATGTTCCAGTTGGCCGTGTTGGAAGCCGGGTGTACCACCCGGCTCAGGGTGGGGATGTTTCCTGGAATCGATCCGTAGCCTTCGACCTCTTCCCGAAAGGCGGCAAAGGTAAAGATCCTGTTCAGATCCTTGGATCCCATTACCGTGCCCAGGCGCAGCCGCTTGTTCTCCCTCTGCGCTTTGGGGAACTTCTTGTTGATCAGGGAAATGAGGATGAAAGCCTTCAGGTGATCCTGCCGGCTGAGGAGCTTGATCACTTCCCGGCTCGGTTCGACCAAGACGTAGATCCAGGCGTTTTTCTGTGGATACATCAGGGCGAAATCGAAAGCCAGCTTGTTGTAGATATCCTTGACCACCGGAGGAACCGGCTCCTTCTCTTTCGCATACCACCACCACGGCACGACCGGCCGGTCCTTGCTGGCCTCGGCGACATGGCAGAACTCCGTGTCCGGGCGAAAACCCTTGGTGGGCAGCTTTCCGTCCCAGCGGCTGGGATTGGTATTGGCGATGACCTTGATCTTGGCCAGGGTCTTGTAGGGGTCCTCCCCGATTTGATGGGAGAGGACGTAGGCTTTCAAGTGGGTATAGAACTTCTTATCCATAAGACAGTTTTTTTTCTCCTATACATATATTGTACAGTGCCGCGCGTTAAAAATCCATCTGTTCCGCAACCCTCTGACTCAATCGTCTATGAGCTGGCATTCTCCAGCAACACCGTTTAGAATACGGATGGATGAGGGGGTAGCTATGGCTAAAACTAGAATCGGATTCGCAATCGTACTGTTCATCGCCGCGGTTTTCCTGCTCCTGGCTGGGTGTGAGAGCGTGCCGGATCCGGTGATTCCACCGCAGGAGGAGGCGGCATCCCGGAGCGAAGCCGAAGCCCGGTACCGGGAGTACCGGCTTTCCAAGGTCGGCCATACGTTCTGGGGCGCGCACTACCTTCAGGGGACGAAACCCTACAAGTACGACCACCAGCGCCTTTCCCACCTGTACGCCTTGAGCAGCCCCGAAGCTCGGAGCGCCTACGACAAGGGAACAAATCTGTCGATCCTAGGTTCGGTATTTGCAGGCATCGGGGGTGGTTTTTTCGGCTATCCTATCGGATGGTACTTCGCGGCGGAAGATTTCGGCCCGACTGAATATGTATTTGTAGGAGTAGCTTTCGTGAGCGCCGGGGTTTCCATATTCCTCTCCATCCTGGCTGACGATGCCTTCGAAGAGGCCACGGCGGAATACAATCTCGATCTAAGGCAGACGCTGGGAGCCGACTAGCAACGGTTCCCGACGCCGGGGTCCGAACTCCGTTTTCTGCGCAACAGGCCTCCGATATCAGCACCGATCATGTACAGGCAGGGTACCAGCACCAACGTCAGCGGAGTAGCCAGGAGAATGCCATACCCCAAGGCCAGGGCCATAGGCTGCATATAGAGGTCGGTTCCCCCCAGACCGTAAGCCAGGGGTAGCAGACCGGCTACCGTGGTGAGCGTGGTCAGCAGAATCGCTCTCAGCCGGTGGGAGGTTCCCTCGGCTACCACTTTGCGGATGTTCCACTCGGGATTCCACTTGCGCAGGTTGTTCAGGTGATTCACCAGTACCAGAGAATCGTTCACTACCACTCCGATCATGCCGATGATGCCCATGACGCCCAGGAAACTCAGGGCTTCACCGTGAAGGGCGAAGGCTACAAGCACACCGATTAAACCGAAGGGTACAGACACCAAAACGAGGAATGGCTGGGTGTAGGAGTTGAACAGAAGCACCAACAGGAAGTAGATGCCGACCAATGCGATGAGGAAGGTCGTCATCAACTCGACGATGCTCGCTTGGCTCTCCTCGGCCTCTCCCCCGATTCCCAATCGGATTCCGGGCCATCTGATTTCGGCATCAGCGAAGTGGGTCATCACCAGAGTTGTAGCTTCCAGGGGGGTGACGATATCCTGATCCACATCGGCTTCGATAGTGGCGGTCCGATCACCATCGTAATGATGAAGGGCATTCGGACCCGGAGCGGTTTCCAGGCGGGCGACCTCTCGAAGCTTTATCAGGCGGTTTTGGGCGTTTGGGATCGAGAGGTTGTAAAGATAGTCAACATCCCGCCGCGCACGCTCCTGCAACTGGACCCGAAAGTTGACGTCTTCATCACCGTCGCGCATGCTGGTGACCACTTCCCCGTCGTAGGCGATGCGCACGTTTTGCGCCACGTCGGCGACCGTGAGTCCCAGACGCGCCAGTCGATTGTAGTCCAGTTTTATTTCTATCTGTTCTTTTCCCAGCTTTTCATTGCTGTCGATGTCTTTAACCCCGTCAATAGTAGCCAGGTAGTCCATGAGCTCCGCGGTGGCCCGGCGCCGCATCTTCGTGTCGTTCCCGGTCACGCGAATAGAGATGGGTTTCCCAACCGGCGGTCCGCCGGCATCAACGATGAAGTTCGTTTTTTCCACGCCCTCGACGGCCTCGATCTGGGGACGCAGCCACTCGATGATATCATCCACCGTACGCTCCCGCTCGGAGAAGGGAGTCAATCCGATCAGTGTGTAGCCGAAGTTCTCCCCCTCACCCCCGCTGAGACCCACCCCGATCCTGGAGATGAAGGTATCCAATTCATCCTTCGGCAGCTCATTGACGAACCTCTCGACCTCTGTGATTTTTTCCGCCGTAGCCTGAAGGGACGTACCGGTGGACATCTCCACTCCTACGACAAAGCGATCGGCCCCTTTAGTGGGGAACATGATGAACTTCAGATTCCTCTGGGCGTACATCAATACGAATATCAGAGCAGCGGCAAACAGGAGAACCAGCAGGTAACGGACCTTCAACAGGTGAAAGGCGACCTTGGCGTAGAAGACCTTCAAAGCCTCAAACCACTTGCGTACCGACTCCCGCTGTGCACCTCTTCGCGAACGCTCCATGCCGTGGGCCAAGTGCGAGGGAAGGGCAAAGGCCGACTCGAACAGGGAGATGAACAACGCCAGGCTGATCGTCAGGGGGATGACGAACACGAATTTTCCCATCATCCCCTTCATGAAGAACATCGGAGCGAACGCCAGGAAGGTGGTCAGAATCGTGGTGAGCACGGGAAAGAACACTTCGTTGGTTCCGTTCACCGCAGCTTCAACGGGAGAATCCCCCATTTCCCTGCGGCGGTAGATATTCTCCGAGATGATGATTCCGTCATCGACAATGATCCCGATCAGCAGGACAAGGGAGGTGAGGGAGATGGAGTCCAGGAAAGTCCCGAACATCGGCATGAGGAAGAATACTCCCAGGATGGCAACCGGTATTCCCATGGCCACCCAAAATGCCGTACGCAGGTTGAGAAAAATAGACAGCATTACGACAACGAGGAGCAATCCGATCATGCCATTGGTCAGGGTGATCCGAAAGCGATTCTGCACGATTCGAGACAGATCATTGGAAACAAGGATGCGCACCGGTCCGTAGCGGAAGATATCCTGCTCCAAGGTTCCGATACCGAGGAACTTTTTGATGCGGCCGATCATGTTGCGGTCCACCCTATCCGGTACTGCAACCGTGGTAGTTCCGCCGATCAATCCTCTGCCGCTTTCCTCGCGTATCAATTCCTTAACCGCCCGCACGGTGCGAATGATGTCTGCCTGCTCACTCTTGTACACCACAAAAGAGATGGCTTTCCGTCCCTCCATTCGGGAGATGACGCTTTCCTCCTCGAAGTCCTCCCGGATCGTTGCCAGGTCTTTGACCCTGATCGAAGGCCCTTCGAAGGTTGTGCGTACGATGACCTCCCCCACCTCCAGGGGTTCGCGGAACTGTGCCAGGGTGACCACGTTTTTTTCGCTCGTAAAGGACTCGAAAGTACCGCCGGTAGCCCGAATGTTGCGGGCTTGAACGGCCCGAATAATATCTCGCAGGGGAATTTGAAATTGATCCATAGCCCACGGATCGACTTGAACTTTTATTTCCCTGGCTCGATACCCCTGCTTCTCCAGCCGGGCAACGCCGGGAACTACCTTCAGTTTGGTCTCGAAATTCTTGGCGATATTCCTCATCTCCTCGTAGGTGAGCTCTCCGGTGATACCGACTTCCATGATCGGAATAAGAGAGGTGTCGATCTCCAAAACCAGCGGCGCCTCGGTGACCTCATCGGGAAGGTCCGTTACCCGGCCCACCGCGTCGCGTATATCCCGTTTGACCTTCTCCATATCCTTCACGTCTGATTCGATAAGCACATCGATGGTGGAAACGTTCTCCAAAGAGGTAGAGATGATCCTTCTGATCCCGGTTATGTTCTTCAGCTCGTCTTCGACCTTGTTCGTTACGTTCAGCTCCACATCCTCGGGAGAAGCACCGGGGTATACGGTTTGGATGATGACTTCGCCAAAATCCACAGCCGGGAAGGTGTCCCGCCGCAAGGTTCGTAGAGAGTTCAATCCCAGCAGCACAACCATGATGGTGAACAGACTGGCCAGGATATGGCGCCTGGCAAAAAACTCGAAGATCTTTCTCATCGGGTCAGCTCCTTGGGGAATAACTTATCATATCATTTCAGTCATGTTAAACTGGGAAAAATGAAAAATGTGGACTTATGTCCGTGCCTTGGAATAGACAACGATTTTACACTCAGGAGCGTTACGATGAAAGTCACGAAAACGATTGTTCTCGTTCTCAGCCTGACCCAGCTCGCAGCAGCGGTGTCGGCAATCGAGCTGGAAGAATACATCGAGCTGGTGATGGAGAATCATCCCTTTTTCCAGAAGGAAGAGCTTGCCCTGGAAGTGGAATACAGCCGCCGTGATACTCTACTCCCCCGCTCGGAGTGGCGTTACTCCCTCGGTCCCCGTTATACAATTGCCGATGGGCAGGTCGGTTCCGAGTTCCTGCAAAATCTTTCCCAGAATGCCACCTTACAAGCGATGATGGAGCGCAGGTTTGTCGACGGGAGAACTTTGGGATTCTCCGCTTCGACCGGATACACCTGGCTGCAGGAGCCGGCCAGTATGCCGGTCCCTATGGAAGAACACTCGTTTCGGCACGGTTTCGAAGTATCCCTGTCCTGGCCTCTCAAAATCGACATGGAACGTCTGGAACGGTTGGGCTACGATTTACAGGAATATGTGATTCAAGCCAAAGAGGTCGAGATACAGGAAAACAGGGAATCCTTCCTGGTGGAGCCGGCCACCCTTTTCGTCGATTGGGCGTATGCCCTGGAGCTGGTAGAGATCTACCGGCAGCGACTCGAGCTTGCCGAGGAGCAGCTGGAGACGACGAACCGGATGTATCGGGCAAACCTGGTCGAAAAACTGGATGTCATGCGGGCTGAGGATGCAATCCGTACGGCTCAGAAGGCGATATTCGAATACGAATCCCTTGCGAAATCGATTCAGGCGGTACTGGTTACGCTGTCGGATTCGGAGAGCATCTACGATGAGAAACCTGATTACCAGTTCTACTCCTTTGTCGAGCTTCCCCCGGCCGCCGAAGCAGCTGCCCGGGGCAGGGCCAATACCCGATTGAAAAAACCTCTGCTGTTCGCCATTGAAGGGCTGAAGGTACGCAATGATGCGTTCGTGGAGAACGAGAAGCCGACTCTGGATCTGTACTTAGAGGCGGGTATCTTCGGTCCGGAGGACGCATTCGTCGACTCATTGAAGATTTTCCATCCTCAAGCCACTGTCGGTCTGAGCTACTCGCCGCCAACCGGACTGGAACAGCTGGCGGCGGAAAGGGAGCTCATCAAGACCGAGATCGAGCAGTTGGAGAAGGAGATCGAAGCTTTGGAAAAGACCGTGGATACGAACGTGAGATCTCTTCTGATACAAGCCGCCGAGCTGGAGAAGATCATCGACCTGAACAGGGAGCTCATCCAATCTGCGGAAGAGAAGGCTTCAGAGGAAGCCCGGTTGTACAGCCAGGGCAGGAACATGCTTACGAATGTCATTCAAAGCAGAGACGGCGTTCAGGACCAGAAGGCCAGGCTGGTCGATAGTTTCGCCCGCTATCATCGCCTTATCGTACAGTACCGGGACTTCATGGATGAATTGCTGGAATAGCTTCCGGCATGGGGAGCCGCCCGAAGCGTTTGTCCTACAGAGATCCCGGGTTGGGTAGTTCGCTCAACCCGCAGCGCTCCGCATCCCGGCGGGCAATCCTGGCAAGTTCTTTTTGAACATTCGGCTCCATGGGACTGCCGGGGTAGCTTTCGATCAACATTTTTGCCCGATCTGCTGCTCGCTCGCCGATGCTTTGCTTTCCCTCCCTCAGCCAGTCATCTGCGTTCGAACGATCGATAACAGTGGAGGGGAGGTAGTGCTCGCTCTTGAACCATTTCAAGGTATGCTCATGATCGAGCAGCTGTCCATCCGCGATCAGTGTTTTGAGCAGGTCCGCAGCAATTGGTCTATCCCTCTGGGTGACACCCTCCAGGAATCTGTAGGTCATTCCGCAGATCTCATTGTCAACGACCAGCTTCTGAATGCTCTGGGTGGATTCGAAGTTCAACATTCCCGCACCGGAGATCATGTTGATTCCCTTGATCCCGGCCAGCAGGGTGCTCATCCCCGATTCCAGCCCGCTCTGGGCATCGAGAAGCTTGGCGTCGCTCATGCCCATGTAGGCGTGGGTGGGAAGGCCCAGATACCTGCCGATCTCCGCGTAGCCCAGATCGATCATCATGGTGTCGATCGAGCCCATCGGGGTCGTGCCCCGGCGCATGTCGAAAGCCGAGGGGGATCCTCCCCAGATCACGGGGGCGCCGGCTTCTACACTCTGGACGATCACAACTCCCGTCAGGGTCTCCGCGGCGTGCTGCACGATGGCACCTAGTAGGGTTATCGGGGCAGTTGCGCCGGTCAAAGGCATGGAGACGAACTCCGAAGGAATACCCGCGCGGGCCGCATCGATCAGGCTCTGACAGGTCAGGTCGCTCCACTTCAGCGGAGGAGAGGGGCAGGTGTCGAACACGGCCAGGGGTTTTTGCCGCAGCGCCTCGGCGCTGCCCCGCACTGTTACCAGCATCTCCTTCATGATGGGAAAGGACTCCTTGAGGAATGTGCCGGTGATCACGGGTTTGCTGCAGTACAGCAGCGCCAGATACAGACGGTAGCGGTCGGCCATGCTCTGGGGAACGTCGCTGCAGATCACAGCGGTGCTCTGCGCTTTAATATGCTCCAGCTGCTCCACGACCTTGCTGAAGGCCGCGAAGTCGGGGGTGCTGGCCGGGCGGATTTCATTCGTATCGGGATCCAGGATGTTCAGGGCTGCGGATCCGGGATCGAAGCAGACATTGTCACCCCCCAACTCCACTACCGGATTTCCCGAGCTGTCGTGGAGCCGGATCGTCGACGGTGCACTTTCTACGGCCCTGTCCACCATCTCCGGTGGCAGAAAGACCCGTCCGTTCAATTGGTCCCGGCGGGCACCCGCCTCCAGCAGGATCTCCAGGGCTTCCCGGTTTTCCAGGTAAAAGCCGAGCTCGAAGATAATTCGCTTCGCCTCCTCGAGCACCTCTTGGATAGTTGCTGCATCGAGCAGTTGGATCTTAGGCCTAATTGCTGCGTTCACGGACTACACTCCTTGCAGTGGACGCTTGAATAACAGAGTATAGTCCGCGGCCGGGAGAAAAGAAATACCGTTTGTCCGTCTCGGGGCTTTCAGAGGTACTTTTAAAAAAGGCAAGCCGATCGCCGCTTAGATTTCCAACTCCACAGGATCATTCTCGGCAGGATAGACCCTCCATTCCTGGGCTTCCAGCTCTGCGGAGGGCAGCGTATTCCCGATCAGGTTGAAGTACTTGCCCGAAGCCTCCACGGCCACGGTTCCGTCGGGAAGTTTGAGCTCGGCGGTACCTTCGAAGATCCGGCGGATATCTCGGGTCACTCTTGCCACGATTCGCAGAGGCTGGTTCAGAGGAATCGGTGCCCGGTAGCGCAGGTGAAGCTCTGCAGTCTGCCCCATAGCCTCCTCATTGTAGTGTGTTCGGATAGCCCGACCGATCGCCTCGTCCAGCAGCCCGGCGGCGATGCATCCGTGAAGCCGGTCCGGGTATCCCTGATAGTCTTCTCCGAAACAGAACTGCCCGACCACCTCGCCGTTTTCCAGCTCGTAGAAGGATGCCTTGAGACCCTTTGGGTTTTTGAGTCCGCAGACGTAGCACATCTTGGAGTTCGGTTGTTTGGCAGTAACCTTTTGCTTCATGGATCACCTCTCTTGGTTTCGAGCTCGGTTCTGCTCCTCAGTATAGGGAGTGATTAGGGGGAATGCAAACAGCCGGGGATGCCCGCCTGGGATTGCTTTTGTGATCGGTGCAAGCCGTTCTCTGTTCCTGCTTGTTGCGAGGTGGTGGCGATCGATGTGGCGGAAACGCTGGCGGGCAGCATCAATTCGAATTTACTTTACTTGTATTGTAATGTATTTGTATCTTTTCCACTGCCAATTCCCCAGTGGTGGAGATAACTATGAATACGGTGATTGCCAAGAAGGAAGTGCCATCCAATTTCAACAGGGTCGCTCGTTGGTACGACACCCTGCAGAAGATGAATCGCGGCTACAGCGACCATCTGAGACTCAGCGCCGAACGTCTGGAGGCCATGCCTGAGGCGAATCTGCTGGATCTGTGCTGCGGGACCGGGCTGTCCACCGAAGCTCTGCGCAGGGTGTATCCCCAAGCCCGGATCGACGGAGTGGATGCTTCGGAGGGGATGCTGGAGGTCGCCAGGAACAGGGGGCTCGCTGCACCGGTGAGCTTCATCCTGGCGGACGTAATGGAGCTTACCCCGGACCAGCTGGAAGGACCTTACGACGGTATTCTCATGGCCTACGGTATTCGCAACATGCCCGACCCGGACGCCGCCCTGGCACGGCTCTTGCCGCTTCTCAGGCCAGGCGGGAGCATCTGCTTCCACGAGTACTCGGTGGCGGATTCAAAGTGGAGCCGAATGGTATGGAACTTGGTGGCCTCAGCCGTGATCATTCCTCTCGGACAACTCACATCCCCGGGGGCGCCGATCTATCGCTATCTCCGGCGCAGCGTTTTGGAGTTCGACGGCGTCGACCGCTTCGAGCAGCGTCTCAGGGAAGCGGGTTTCGTGGACGTGCGCACAGAGCCCACCTATGGCTGGGCTAAAGGAATCGTTCATTCATTTCTGGCTCGTAAACCCGGGTAGGCCGGTTTCCTGCCGTTTACGGCGGGCGGGTTTTGCCCGCAAATTCGCTCAGGGCAGCAATCCGGGCTTAGATTGGATGAGGTTTTCCCACCGGCTCGGATGTGGATTTATCTGCCATCTCGGGAAGCAGCTCCGGATGGCGCAGGAAGTAACGCCTCTCGGCGTAGGCTCGGTCTTCAGCCCACAGTCCCCTGGCGCGTTTCTCGATCTGACGGCGCACCCCGTCGGGATGCCGCATCGCCCGCAAGAACACCGGACGTTCGGAAGAGGCCAGGGTTGCCTCGGTTACCGTGGTCCAGCCCGGACATACCGGTGTTGCATGAGTTTCGACAACCGAACCTTTTCCCTCTCCTTCGATGATTGTCATGACGATGGTGTTCGGTTCCGGGCAGTGGAAAGTGCAGTCCACTTCGACCCCGATGGATCCGAAGGCCCGGAAAACGACACGGACGGTGAGCACCTCATGCGCGTTGTCGATAACCTTCAACCGGGCAAAGCTGTGGGGGTGAAAGTGGACCCCATGCCAGGGATCCAGACGGTTGGCGATGATATCTTCGGGTTCGCAACGGGCAGGGAATTGAATGACCCCCGCAATGTAGCGCTGCGGCCGGACCGGCAGCACCGGCTTATCGACATTCTTTGAAGCGCTAAAGCGTGCCCAGGTGAGCACGCCATCTTCATAGGTATCAAGGAACTTCCCGTGCTCTCCCTCGGCGATACGCAGGCCGTGCCAGGGGCAGGTCAGCACCCCGTCTCGTATCGCGCCTTCGGACAGGGGGGCTCCCATGTGGGGACAGCGGTTGATCACGGCCGTGGTCTTGCCGCCGCTTCTCCATACGCAGAGCTCGTGACCGTCGATGTAGAAGAAGCGGGGATGATCGCTTAGAGCGTCCGTGGCAGCAACCACGTACCATCCTCCGGATGGAAGCTTTCTCACCCGGCCCAACACCTTATCGATGTGCCGAATTCGGGCTTGCTGCCAATCCGGCTTGTCGGCGTCCGCCGGTTCAGCGGGTAGGGGCGGCAGGGGTCTGCCGAACAGCCTCAGGGTGTGACCGTGGGCGTCCTTTTCTTTGCGCATAGTACTCCCTTGCGATCCGGTTTGACTCGCTGCTTTGGAGAGTACTGCACAGGATTGAGAAAGGTCAATGGACGATTCGGTATCCTTTGGCCTCCCGAGCCCTCCGCATCCGGGGATTGCAGCTGTCGTTTTTCCTCTAGGTTGTGCACAAATAAATGCCGCATTATTATGAAAAATGTCGTAGCAAAGATGCAGGAAGCTGGTAGTTTGGTACCCGACACAGAACTTGCATCTTGGGATTGCAGCAAAATTACTGGAGGAGAAAAACGGATGAAGATCGTCGTACTAGACGGCAACAGGCTCAATCCGGGGGACAATCCTTGGGACGAGGTAGCGGCATACGGAGAGCTCGACGTGTACGACTGGAGCGATCCCCATCAGGTGCTTGACAGGGCAAAAGATGCGGAGATCGTTCTGACCAACAAATCCCTGGTCCTGCGGGAGTCGATCGAGCAGCTGCCGAAACTCAAGTACATCAGCGTCCTGGCCACGGGCTACAACAGCGTGGACGTCCAGGCGGCCCGGGAGCGAGACATTCCCGTATCCAACGTGCCTGTATACGGCACCGACTCGGTCGCTCAGTACGTCTTTGCTCTTCTGCTCGAGCTCTGTCATCACGTCGGGCAGCACGGAGAGGTTGTACGCAGCGGAGAGTGGGAGCAAAGCGGAACCTGGAGCCTCTACAAGACGCCTCTCGTTGAGCTGGTCTCCAAGACCATGGCCATTGTCGGCTTCGGCAGAATCGGCAGGCGGGTCGGTGAGTTGGCCCACGCCTTCGGAATGCGCGTTCTGGCAGTAGACATCCGGGAGGAAGACCCGCCCGGGTATCAGCCCTTTGCCTTCG
>Ga0180437_10001784_pt1 | contig 36073 bp, 39 predicted proteins | sample SS_ome_4_FD_132410 | JGI IMG/M metagenome (GOLD analysis project Ga0180437, IMG submission 132410) | Hypersaline lake sediment archaeal communities from the Salton Sea, California, USA - SS_3_D_1 metaG | ecosystem: Environmental > Aquatic > Non-marine Saline and Alkaline > Hypersaline >... | reverse complement strand
TCCCTCAGGAGGGATGATGGCACCAGAGCTCACCCTCTCACCAGTGATTGATGAGTAGACTCTTATCCGTATGCCTCCAATATCATCGGTGAGGACGATATGATGTTGTTCTGAGTCTAGTTTAAGGTATGTTCCCGGGTCGACCGGTTTCAGGTTCAGAGCTCAGGCAACTCGTCTGCTCTCTCTGAAAACAATGCCTTCTCTATCTCTAGGGTCTGCCTCGAATGTGATGTTGAGCCGTTTTGACTCATGTTTTTTTAATAAAAAGGTGTTCAGAGCATCGAATTATATATTAAGAAAGTAATATCACACTGGGGATTTCGAATGAATCGGACAGCTGCTTTGCTGCTGATTGGGCTAATAGTATTAGGAAGTGGAGGTGTTATCCTCATTGAGATAAATCGTATAGTCCTCAACGAGGAAGATGGTACTCAAGAGATTGGATTGTTGCCGGACCCTGGGTTTGACTTAGATTTTAATCTATTCCAAAGTCAGGCAGCACAAGTTACCATCAGATATAACTCGACCGCTGAAGCAGGAGTTCGTGAGGTATGGCCAATGATATCGTATCGTTTTCCCGGCAGGATGGTTCTTGAAGCTGTTACTAGATATATCAACGAGTCTGAAGTATCATTTACATTAGGCTGGGAGAATACATCATATGCAAATATCTTTGTGACTGGATTTGTCGTGAGGGTATTTTACTACGGGTCGGATGTTGTACAAGTGAACTATACGATAACAATTCTTGGGGATCCAAACACTGTATATGGTATTGCAATGATTGCGATATCTGCGATACCATTTTGGAGCATGGTCATAATACAAAGAAAGGAACCATCAGCGGTTTTCACTGAAACAGCAACTGGTTGAAACATGAGTGGACGGGGAAGTATCACCATGGAAAAACGAGACCTCGGGATATCCATGAAGAATATGAGTTACAGTGCGTTCCGTGTCTACACACTCTTGCTTCTTAATATCGATGATAACATTGGAGTAAGACAGATTCAGCGAGCTGTTGGTTTTAACAGTCCAAGTAGTGCTATATTTCAACTTGAAAAACTGATGGAAATGAATCTCGTAGAGCGGACTAGTGATGGTTATTACCGTCTGAAGAACCATCGGAAAATTGGACCACTCCGAAATTACATCATTATTGGAAAAAGATTGATACCTTGGACGCTTCTGAATGCTTCAATAGTTTCTATTGTAACTGTGATTTTCCTCATATACTTCATACAATATGGCACACCAGAAGTTGTTTTCGCCCTGGTGCCATCGATTCTTGCATCTTTCGTTTTGATGCTAGAAGGCGTTAGAATTTGGAAGGCAAGACCGGTTTTCAATTCTGAATCATGAAGAAATCCACTAAATGAGACAGAAATATGGTGATTTGAGCAATTGCTGTTGGAAGGAACTCATCATCCTCAATTAGTAGAGTCCCATGGCAAATATTCATAGTCCCATATTTCTGTCGCTATATTTACTATAATCGAAGAATGTCCTTCTACGTGATTCTGTACCAACAGTCTTTTCGAGGATTTTTTGTATTCTATTAACTATAAAGCCCTTTTTTTCGAATCTTCATATATCTAGATTCATTAGATCCGTAGCGGAAGCTGCGGATGGAAGAGGTCGAGAGTCATTCTCGTCTTCCATCAATCACCTCCTAAGATTTCTACTTTTTAGAGGTAGAAGCAGCTTGTTCCTGCTCTTCGGAGTGGGAAGAGGTACGGGCTTTACGGGCGGGGTTGGCTAACGGGACCTTTCCCGAGCCGCTCACTGTTGAGCACCCTTTCTCTTTTGTAAAAGTTAGTTATGAATGAGTTGACTTTCTATTCATCTGAAAGGAGGAACTTTCGAGGCTGATCTAGTCTGTGAAACTGGTGAGTAATATTCAATACCAAATGATAGAATGTGACACTAGGTGACGTTGTGGTTAAGGAAAAGGAGTCAGAAATAGACACAGAGCCTACTGAAGATGAAATGAATGAGTTTCTTGGAAAGCAGGCGGGCTTGATGTGGAAACAGATTACTAACTACGTAGATGAGAACTACGAATTTGAACCTGTAAGAGAGAGGGAAGGGTTGGATGCTACAATCCGATATAGAAGAAGTGGCAAGACACTACTGACATTCTATCCAAAGAGGAATGAGCTGACAGTTCTCATTATATTTGGAAAGAAAGAGGTTGAGAAATTCGAGAACTCTAGGTCCGAATTTAGTTCAGAACTAATTGATATATTCATGAATACAAAGCAGTACCATGATGGTAGATGGCTACATGTCAGGATACCACCCTTCAGGCACTTCGAAGATATCAAGAAACTTCTAATGATAAAGAAGAAACCTAGAGAGGTTTCTGACTGAACTCTCGATTCAATGATACTCTTGGTACATCTGTCTATCTGTTTACTCTAACTCACAATAATTCTCGACTGAGGATGGAAAAGGATGAGATTCCCTCGTCTTCCATCAATCACCTCCTATGTTTTCTACTTCATAGACGTAGAAGCAGCTTGTTCACAATCCTCTGGATTGTGTAAGAAGTACGGGCCTTCGACGGCGGCGTTAGCAACGGGACCTTTCCCTAGCCGCTCACTGTTGAGCACCCTATCTCTTTTGCACAAGTCAGCTATCTAAGAGGCGATACTTACGGAGTAGTATACTTATGGTGAGTTATTCTGCTGTTCACATTTAGTTCTAGTTCAGCAGCCCGAAGTATTGCAAGAGATTATGACATCTCGGAAGTGACCTCTTTTGGTATCGCTTTCAACTTGAGTTGCATGCCATCGACGCAAACCTATAATCTTAGCAACAATCCTTCCTGCAAAGAAGCCAATAACAAAGCCATATAGGACCACCATGCCCAAAGTCAAGGACAATCCACCGCTTCCACCAAGTGCGACAGTGAGAAGCGCCCCACCAGGTGCAGCCAGAATTACAAATGGTGGGGCATATAGAAGCAATGCATGCGCGAAAGAAACACGAACCGATCCATCTGTTCTCACTTGCCTATTAATAAGCAAAGTCAGAAATATGTTCGTCACAAAGCCCAAAAAGCTGAGAGCTAAGTAAATCAGAGCCATACTCACATTATCAAGTCCAGGAACCCAGTTTGATTCTTGTGGAGTATAAAACGTGTAAAAACTAGCAAAGAACAAACTAATCAAAGTCACTGATGCCTCCTCGACATTAAGTAGGTAATATCCTAGGAAACGTGTGAACTCGTATGTTTTCGGGACCGATTGTTGCTCTTCCGTGGATATGGTCATGAGTTTCTCACACTGCTGTTGATTACACAGAACCTGCTAAAGAGTATGATCGAATCCAGAGATCCTTCCATCCTCCGTAGGAGCATGATACCCATAAGTCTGGCCAGAAATATGAGTAGGAAAATCCATCACCTTGTTCAGCTTGGAGTACAACAGTAAGCCACCATACCAAGAAGAATTGATAAATCCCCAAGACTAGCAAAGTAGCCGATATGACAGCAGCTGCAAAAACAGCTAGTACTGCCGCAGCAGGTATAAAACCAGCGAAAAGTGCGAAACCCGCTGTAACAGCAAACAAGATTACTCTCCACAAGCTTGCTTCATCTATAGCTGCATTAACCTCACTTTGTGAGTGATGAGTTAACATATAGCGCGATCCACCAGCTCTGTAGTACCAACCGAGGTTCCACTGCTCAGGATGATACAATGAGTAGTAGTAGTTGTCCGGATGTTCGTAGTCGACCGATCGTTGTGTGCTGCCAGGCGCCTTAATCATCTTGAATCCATTCCACCAATAGTACGTGAATGTTCCCCAATCCGATGAAGGTATAGCCTGTTTAACTGGTTCAATAATGTCCTCCAGAGTGTCCTTTAACATCACCAGGTCTGATAGCTTGTCCACCATTTCTGAGGTTTCACTGGTCAACACGCTATCATCTTCATCAAATGTAAGAAACTCCTGAGTATATCTTACCATCAACTCGGCTTGTTCAATGTATGTTTCCCCTGAAACAACAATCTTCATCTTTGTTCCTTCGTATTCAAAGGAACATTCTCTCTCAAAAGGCCCAATATTGGGACTATGTCCCTCCAATATTGGAACTTTGGAGAAAGCCTCTATTCGTTCTGATTCAGAAGCAACTGGTATTGGGGCTATAAACGCTGCAAACATTAACAAAACCAATACAGTGACTACTGAAATCCTAACTATGTTACGAAATCCCATCAAAGTCCCTCATTATATTTTAGTAACAAATTGATATAAAAACAATGGTTCGATTTTCACGATTTAAATTGTGAAACAGCTTGTTTCACAATCCTTCGGGATGCAGGTATGAAGTAGAGGCTGACGGGGTCAGGTGAACAGGGAACTTTCCTCTTTCTGACACTGTTGAGCCACCCTTTCATTTTGCATCAGCCAATTTAATGCTATACGATTACTTGGTTAATCGATAGTAGTGGTCACAGCAATCATCTCCAGTCATGAGCCGTTTCGTTATTTTGAACTCCATGTCTGGATTGAATCCTGCTACAATGTGCGGGTCGGTACTACAGTGAAAAATCAACCCATACTCAGGCTTCCCAATCTTGCGATATGTGTCAGCCATCGGACATCTTGTGCAATGGATCTGCGCTGATTCTTCAGTTCTCTCTACAGTGAACTCACCGCCTACACCCTCAAAGGATTTCCACAGTGTGTCAAGAATACCTTGGATGCTATTGTCCTTTCTCTCTTCTTCTCTCTCTTCAGCAATCTCTGCCCACATTTTCTCAGTATTTTCAGCGATAATCTCCAGCACTCTTTTCTCAGCCTTTGGCCCAAACTCCTTCTCATACTTCTCAAGTAAAGTCTTCAGCATCTTTGGTTTTGAACGAGCAGCCCTGATATCGCTGATTAGTTCTCTCAGTTTATCATCATTTATATCCAAGTCTTTCATACGCACATCTATATTTAGCCAACATAAAAGAAGATAGTTCCAAGCAGAGTCACTGACTCTTGCAAATGGTGGATACAGCTTGCTCTGTCCTCGGACAGAGAGAGGTGCAGGCTAACGGGACCTTTCCCTAGCCTTGTATTGTTGAGCCACCCTTTTCATTTTTCATGAATAGATACAAAAGCGAGTAGTTATCGAAATTGATGGAGTTTATATGTATTCATATACATATGTATGAATGATGGAAATGGCGAAGAACATAGCAGTGGCTGACGATGTGTATGAAGAACTTAAGCGTCTTAAGAGAAGAGATGAGAGTTTTAGCGAATATCTTCGAAGGCTCATCAAGACGCGACGTGCGATCTCAGACCTTGCAGGATCTGCAACCATGAGTTCTGAAGAATGGATGAGAATGAAGGAACTAAAGGTGGAACAGGCAGCGCTTGATGAGGAGAGGTCTCTCTCCTTGCTCTCTCAACAGACTGAGGGATGATACCATGCCCCTCTTCGATACAGGATATCTCATCGATCTTACAAATGGAGATCTTGGTGCTGTGACGAAGGCAAAACAGGTTGACTCTGGTTCTGATTTCAAGGCCATCTCTGTGGTGACAGTTCATGAATATCTTCGAGGAATATTTTATCATCACATGGACAAGAAGTCACTGACATCTAAATTGAGTAAAGCCCTGATTGACCTTGCACATTTTGAACAACTAGACTATACTGCTGAGGTGGCTCGGGAGGCAGCACGAATTGATGCTAGTCTATTTCGTCAAGGAACAAAAATTCCTTTTGCGGATGTCATCATAGCTGCAACAGCCAAACATCACAATCTTCCTCTCATCACTCGTGACTCCCATTTTGCTTCTGTTGCTGAATTAATTGTGATAGACTATTGAAGTGAGTGAAAGCGATTGCTTAGATTATTCACGTTCTAAAGCGGAGGCTGCGAATGGAAGAAGTTGAGAGCTCCTCAACTTCCATCAATCGCCTCCTAAGATTTCTATCTCTTAAAGGTAGAAGCAGCTTGCTTTGCAGTCCTTCGGGGCTGCAATGGAAGTACGGGTATAACGGGCGGGGTTGGCTAACGGGACCTTTCCCGAGCCTTGCATTGTTGAGCACCCTTTTCATTCTACAATAGCCGTTCTCAGAGGAGATGACTCTCTATATCATCAACGCAAAGGCAAGCCCTTCTTTATTTTTCCAAGTTTGTACCTCAAATTCTCCAGCATCGCTTGGTAGTCTATTATTCGTTCTTCGAAACTCTCATCATTGTCAAAGTATGATTCACCGAACTCCTCGGTTTCAACAACAAAGATCAGAACTCTACAAGTTTATATGCTTAAGTGGTTACTGAGTTACTGGGTGTTACCAGTGTCCACTGTGAAGTTTGATCTCAAGGACGACTTGGAAGAGTTACAGGCTCGTCTTTATCTTGACACGCGAAAGCGTCTAACGAAGAAGGAGATACTGGAGATTGTGTTCAGAATTGGTCTTGAGAACTATGAGCTGATAGTCAATGAGGTGCGACTGATGGACTATCCTCTAGATGATGATATCATTCAGAAAGTCCTCTCCTTGGCAGAGGATTTGGGGCCTGGAAGTGAAGATCTCTCATCGAGAGTGGACGATGTGGTCTATGGCGGTGGCTCCATGTGACAGTCCTCATAGATAGTAATGTCATCATTGCACTATTGAACACTAGGGACAGGAAACATCCAAGAGCGAGAGAGCTTCTTACGAGGCTCAAGGACCAAGAGTATGGAATGAGGCTCACGATTGACTATGTCTTAGACGAAGTGCTTACAACCCTTTGGATGCATACCCAACAGAAGAACATAGTGACTAAAGCACACACCCTAATTCGTCGTACTCCTGAATTCATCAAGTTTGAGTACGTAACTCCTGGAGTCTTAGACCTCGCGTGGGAGAAATGGGAACACTTTGCCAAGTGGCCTGAAAAACCCCTGAGCTTTACCGATTGTTGCATTCTAGCATTCATTGATGCTTATGATGTTGGATATCTAGCCACGTTTGATTCTGACTTCGCAGGTCTCTGTCAGCTTGCATAGTAATCATGAAATGAAGATGTTATTTTTTGAACAAGATCTTCGTGAACTTTGGAGTGATTAGGTCAAGTCCATCAACATTTGCAATTGAAAAACTCATTCTGTAGCGGAAGCTGTGGATGGAAGAAGTTGAGAGTCATTCTCGTCTTTCATCAATCACCTCCTAAGATTTCTACTTCTTAGAGGTAGAAGCAGCTTGTCTTGCGTTCCTTCGGGAATGCAAGAGAGGTACGGGCTTTACGCGCGGGGTTGGTTAACGAAACCTTTCCCTAGCCGCTCACTGTTGAGCACCCTTTCTCTTTTGCATTGATTTCTCGAACTAGAATGATCTATTTTTACATGAACTGCGATACTATTTATCTTGATGAGCATCAGGTAGACAATAGGTCATTGAAATGTGTACCACACTCTCACCTATCATGTTCACAGATCGCCTCGTTATTCGTTCTTATTGTCTAGGCGACGAGAACTGGTACTACAAAATGAGTCTGAGAAACCATGCGCACCTAGAGCGATACGAACCAGAAAATCCAGCAAGAGCAATCAAGACTCAAGAAGACGCCAAGAAGATGATAGCCAATTTTGTAGATGATTGGCAGAAAGGACATCATCACTTCATGGGAGTTTTCCTCAAAGAACCTGAGCAGTTCGTTGCTCAAATCTACATTGGTCTTGTGAATCGAAACGTGAATGAGTTTGGGATTGGATACTTTTCAGACGTTGAACATGAGGGTAAAGGATATGTGACAGAGGCAGTCAGAACAGTAGTTAAGACGCTTTTTGAGAGCCTTCATGCCCACCGGATTCGCATTGAAACTGATGATACTAATCTAAGAAGCATAAGAGTTGCAGAGAGGTGCGGTTTTATGAAGGAAGGCCATATTCGAGAGAATAAGAAAAGCCCTGACGGGACTTATTCTGGTACATTGTACTATGGACTGTTAAGAAGCGAGTTTCAATCACGCTGAATCAGACTATCCGGATGGTCGGATGAACAGAGAATTACCCTGCCCTCACCTGTTGAGCACACTTTTCATTTTTCACCAATTCAATCTTATGAATGGATTATCTGCTTTTGATTCACTTATCTTACGGTATCTATGATGTTATAAGTAATTATCAACATTATAAGTCATGATAGACATGGGTGAAACAACCACTATTCCACTGACAAAAGAAACTCGCGATCTCCTGAAGAGATATGGTCAGAAGGGAGAAACCTATGACGAGCTGATTCGCCGACTCCTTCAGATAGCTGAGCAGGTAGAATTCGCTAGAAGACAGAAACGAATTCTTGAGGACGAGGAGTTCGTGCCCCTTGACCAAATATAGAGTCCTGCTTTCCCAGACTGCAGTTTCACAGTTGAGTCTGCTAGATGCAAAACAGAAGAAGAGAGTCAAGGATGCATTAGCTGAACTAGAGGACAATCCTTTCAGAAGAAGGTCCGGTTCAGATATCAAGAAGCTTGTGACTCCAGATGAACCATCTCTTTACAGACTGCGCATTGGTGACTATCGAGCAATCTATTTTGTTGTAGAGAACGAGGTCAAAGTGACTGAAATAATCCATAGAAGTAAAGGGTACAAGTGGCTTGAGTAGATGACTATTCCAATTGGTAAGAAATAGAGGCTGACAGTGTCGGGTGAACAAGTAAATAAATCGAATCCTTATTCATTACTGTTAAAGGACTTTATTCTTCTCATTTTGATGGATGATGTCATAGTAAACAAGAAATTAGAAACGAATGCCAGCAAGAGGGATGAGTAAGAAATGTTGGAGATTCTGGTCGTTGTTCTGACCTTCATTGTTGCATTATCCATGACCTTGGTTGGGAAGGGAGGCGGCAATTTCTATGTCGTGATACTAGTTTTTGCCGCTATTCCAATGCATGAAGCATCAACAACGGCTCAATTCATTCTCTTCTGTGCTTCTTTTACAGGAATGATTGTTTTTAGCAAGAACAAAGCTGTAGCTTGGAAGTTAGCCATTCCTGTTGGTGCTTTGATTGCATTCTCAGCATTTGCAGGTGGTTTCTTGTCATATTTATTCGAAGAAGTTGCTTTGAAAGTGGTCTTTGCTCTATTACTCATTTTTGCAGGGTTAGTGATGCTTGTGCCTTATACTCTCCATAAGACTGAGGCGCAAAAGGGCCATTTTGGCTACATTACACTCACGACTAATATGGGTGAACTCTTCCTCAATCTCAAGATTGTGGTACCAGTAACCCTGCTGACTGGTTTTTTCAGTGGCATGATCGGTGTTTCAGGAGGGTCCTTTCTTGTACCTATGCTTGTCATTGCCTGTGGTTTGCCTATGAGAGCTAGCGTGACCACTGCAACACCTTTGGTTGCCACCTCAGCCCTAATGGGCTTTTCAGGCCATGTGTTTCAGGGTCACTTCAATCCATACTTGGCATTGCCACTCGCAGTCGTGACCGTAGCCGGTGGCCTTTTGGGTGGAAAGTTTGCCTTGAAATCGAAACCAAGGAATCTCCAGCTGCTGTTTGCAATCACAAATATTGCTGCTGCATTCTTTATTGTGCTCAACCTTTTCAGTATCTTTGCGACTTAATCTACGATGATAAATCGAATTCAAAAAGTATGTAAAAAGATGGAAAGACAAATGAAAGATTTGACGGACATATTGAAGAACTGCACTTTGGAGTTATTTTGGGAAAATCTAAACACAAAGCAACCCCTCAGGAAATTGCAGAATTTCAAGAATTGCTCTTATTGGATGTTCGTTCGAGAGAAGAATTTGCGTCATTGGTGGGGTTGGCTAACGGGACCTTTCCTTAACCGAACTCTGTTGAGCCATCCTCTCATTTTGCAGTAATCAATCATGAATGAGCTAGTTCTCTATTTCATCAACACGGAGGTAACCCCTTCTTAATCCCCCTCAGTTTGTTCCTCAAATCTTCCAACACTAAGCAAGTTTGTATCGATGCAATTTGACAGAAATTAGTAGATAGGAAAGAAGTAATATTGATTAGATTTGACAAATTGGCAGGTTAAGAACAAAATGGTAACAGAGGAACATGAATGGTTCAAAGAAACATCTGAGTCTACACTAAAGCATTTCAGTAGTTCAATGGATGGTTTAAGTGACCAAGAAGCTGATAGGAGAATAGACGAGTATGGGCTCAATGAACTAGAAGAAGTTGGACGTATTGGGCCTCTTAGAATGTTCCTTCAACAATTTGCTAATCCTATGGTCATAATCCTCCTCTTTGCAATCATTTTCTCGATTGCTACAGTATCATTACACAGTAGTCATGAAGCAGAAGGTTTCATTGATGCCATTGTCATTTCATCTATTGTTCTTATCAACGCCATATTTGGCTTTGTCCAGGAATATCGATCTGAACAAGCTTTGGAGGCCTTGAAGGACTTATCCGCCCCAAAATCTGTTACGAAACGCAATGGTGAATGGAAACAGATTGACGCCCGTTTCATTGTTCCTGGAGACATCATCTCTCTTGAAGCTGGAGATATTGTTCCCGCAGATGGAAGAATATTGAGTCTAGTTGGTTTAGAAACTGATGAATCAACACTCACAGGAGAATCACTTGCAGTCCATAAGAGTAGCAAAGTGATAACAACTGAAAAGCCAGCTCTTGGGGATATGACGAATCTTGTATTTCAAGGCTCAGTTGTTACATCAGGAAAATGTACAGCAATAATTACATCAACAGGTATGAAAACTGAATTTGGAAAGATTGCACAGATGGTGCAGGAAAGCAAACAAGAACTAACACCTTTGCAACTAGATTTAGAAGATTTGGGGAAAAGACTCGGAGGAATCGTGCTTATTATCTCGTTTCTTGTTTTTTTTGTCCTCGTCTTCATCAATGCAACATACGATTGGAATGAAGCCCTTTTCGTTGGAATTGCCATTGCGGTTGCAGCAATTCCTGAAGGACTGCCAGCAATAGTCACAGTTACACTTGCAATCGGTGTTACGCAAATGGTGAAAAGAAATGCCATTGTTAGAAGGTTACCTAGTGTTGAAACCTTGGGTTCTACAACAGTGATCTGCTCAGATAAGACCGGGACAATCACTAAGAACGAGATAACTGTTCGTTACATCCATCTAGCTTCCGATAAGGTGACAATATCTGGGACAGGATATTCTAAACAAGGCGAATTCCACAAAGCATCTGCACCAGCGGAATGCATTGACATGTCCAGAATCGAAGATCCATTTGATGTGGATAAAAGTCAAGATCTAAAATTACTATTAATCGCAGGCCAGTTGTGTTCGACTGCTGTACTTACAATGACCTCTGACGATAAAGCAAATTGGAAAGTTATTGGTGATCCAACAGAAGGTGCTCTTCTTGTTGCTGCTGAAAAAGCTGGATTGCATCTTAATGAAATTAGAGACCAATATGAGGAGATTGCTGAGTTTTCCTTTGATTCGAAACGAAAGAGGATGACAAAAGTACTACGAGATAAGAATGGGCGGACTTATGTTTTTTCAAAAGGAGCACCAGAAGTGATTCTAGAGAGAACAACAAAAATTCACATCAATGGGGAAGATGTAGATTTTGACTCTGGCAAACGTAGTGAGGTAGTTGAAGCGAACTCAGTTTTGGCTGGTTGCGCAATGAGAGTTCTCGCCTTAGCCTTCAAGAAACCTGACTCGACTGATGAAGAATGGAATGAAGAAGAAGTCGAGTCAGATCTAACATTCCTCGGACTTGTTGGAATGATAGATCCTCCAAGAGAAGGTGTTGTAGAAGCAATTACTAAGTCACGAAATGCGGGAATTAGACCTATCATGATTACAGGAGACCATGCACTGACTGCAAGTTCGATAGCAGAAAGCGTTGGACTCATCCAAAACGAACTCAAAGTAATAACTGGCGTAGAGATAAGTGGAATGAGTGATGAGGATCTGGATAAAGTAGTGAATGAAACAAGTGTTTATGCTCGTGTTGCGCCGGAACATAAACTGAGAATTGTACATGCATTAAAACGCCAGAATCAGGTTGTGGCAATGACCGGGGATGGTGTCAATGATGCACCAGCAATAAAGACAGCTGATGTGGGCATCTCAATGGGCATCCGTGGTGCGGGAGTGACGAAAGAAGCTTCAGATCTGGTTCTCACTGACGATAACTTTTCAACAATCGTTTCAGCAATTGAAGTTGGAAGAGAAATCTATGCGAATATCCGTAAGTTCGTCAGATTTCTTTTGTCAGCAAATGCTGGTGAAGTACTAATCGTCTTCATAATGGTAATGATTGGACTGCCAATCCCTCTAACGCCAGTAATGATACTATGGATTAATCTAGTGACTGACGGACCTCCAGCTCTTGCACTTGGGTTTGATTCTCCACCAAAAGGAATCATGAGTCGATGTCCAAGAGAGCCAGGTGCCCGAATGTTAGACAAAGGTATGATTAGAATTATTCTAATCGGTGGTTTACTTGCAACTTTAGCAGCAAGTTCTGTATACCTCTCTGTTCTTTTGACTGGTATCGGTTATATTCCGAGGATTACAGGCCCATCTGTAGATTGGTTGCTACCTCAGTACGCAGAAACCCTTGTCTTAGCACAAACCGCGACATTCGCCACAATGGTGCTCTTTCAGTTACTTTGGGTATGGAATGTTAGAGATGAATGGAATCCGATTTGGCGTACAAACATTCGAGAGTCAAGAGGCCTGTTCATTGCAGTGGTATTCTCTTTTATACTCACGCTATTGGTTCTCTACACTCCCCTATCCATGGCATTTGGAACTGTGCCATTAAGTCTGGAGAATTGGATTCTAATAGTAGGCTTGTCCCTTATCGGCTTTCTCGCCCCTATATATCGCTTGATGCCAGGTGAATCTAATGAGGTGTGTGATGAGGAGCAAGCAGCTCTCTTGCACTGATATGCTAGAGAAAATCGTGAAGACAGCTTGCTCTGTCCTCCGACAGAGAGAGGTGCAGGCCCACGGGACCTTTCCCTAGCCGCTCACTTTTAATCATCCTTTTCTACTTAGCAGAATCGATACTTTCTCTCTGGATTAATTCACCGATATTCTTCCAGAAATAAGATGGATTCTCTGTATGAAGCCCATGTCCTGCATTTGGGATGAAGAAAAGTGGGAGTTGGGCTTCTCTCACAAGTTTTTCTGAAGAGTATACACCCCTATTTTTTTCTCCGAAGATGAAATAACATGGAAACTCACGATACACCAGCAGTCTGTCCAGTAAATCCCCCTTTACAGAAACTGGTGCCAAGTTTCTGCTTGATGCCCATATAGCGAATGGCCCTGCCTTTCGGAATGCTGAAACAAAGTCAACCACATGCACCTCTTTAGAACCGCCTTGTATTCGATTGCAAATCGATTCGAATTGTTGTTGGAATTCTGAGAATGACATCTTTGCAAACATAGACGAAAAGAATGCATCACCTGCATCAAGGTTGCCCTCAAGATACAGCAGTAGTCTGAGTTTAGTGATCGGTAGACTCTGCGAGGCTAAAAGCTCGACCAAGGAAACAGCTATTGCGCCGCCCATTGAATGAGCTAGTAGAGAAAGTTGTGTGACATGTTCTCTCTCAAGTATAGCAAGCAAGTACTTCGCCTGCTGGTTCATGGTATATGCCTCAACTCTATCACTCTTGGATGAGTCCCCGTGGCCAAGTAAATCTGGAACAATCCAAGAGAACCTATCCAATGAATAGGTTGTAAAGTGTTTGAGAAACCACTTGCGACTATCTCCAAGTCCATGGATATAGAGATTCACTATGGGTTGAGTTGGATTCATATAAGAATAATATACTATGGTTCCAAATTCAGTTGCAAGACTCTTTGTTACCAACTTAGTCATGGTGGAACAATATCGACTTTATTCAATTGGCTTTTTCTCTCTCTAGAACGAAAGGTTGGAGAAGTCATTAGAGAGCAGAACCATTGATTGGTTTGAACACCCCTCTTTATATTGACAATACAAGCAATGTCTGAGTTGGTCTAATCACTTATGACGAATCTTATTGATGGAGTATCCAGAATTGAGATACCAACACCATTTCCTGTTGGTAGCGTCAACTGCTACCTGATAGAGGGTACTCCGCTTACACTTATCGACACTGGTCCAAAGACATCGAAGAGTCTGGCCACGCTTCAGAAAGCGCTCCAAGACAAGTCATATGATTTCTCAGACATTGAGCAGATTCTCCTAACACATGGTCATATTGATCATATTGGATTAGCTGCACAGTTTGTTAGAGCACGATTACAAACTCATGGTAATCCTACTGAGGTTTGGATCCATCAGAAGGATGCCTCTGCTGTGGTCAACTATGACAGATATGCGGAGTGTTACTTGGAGTTTTATACTGAGCTAATTACATCCTCTGGAGTACCAAAGAATGAGTTTCCAATGTTACCACCAAAAGGTCTCATAGAGTACTTCAAATCTCTAGTGGAGTCTGTTCCCACAGCTCGCAGTTTCAATGATGGTGCTGTCTTCAAAACAGGGATTGGTGAAGTTTCTGCAATTTGGGTTCCTGGACACTCATCTGGATCAACATGCTACGTATGTGATGAAAAAGAAGTGATTTTCAGTGGTGATTTTATCTTGGGCGATATCAGTTCAAACCCAAGCATATCATTTGACAGAAACGAGAAAATAGGAATGTTGACTTATCTCGAGTCTTTGGACCGACTCTCGTCACGAGATAACTATTCTGCATTACCTGGTCATAGAGAGCCAATAATTGGCATCAGATCCAGAATTGAAGTACTGCGTGCTGAATATGATGATAAACTACGGAGAGCTGCTCAATCGTTGACAAGAAATCATCAGACCATCTATGAACTCTCCCGAATAATCTATGGGGCTTATGACGTGAACTCTCTCACTCTGGCCCTTGCTGAGAGCAGTGACCTTCTGAAAATCTTAGAGAGCAGGAATCAAGCCAGATTGGTCAAACAGGATGGAGTCGTCTATGCAACTGGTCTGTAGCGATTATGTCTATTTCTCAAGCAGAGTGCGAAAAACGTTGTGATGATCCTCCTCGTCAGAGAGAATACTCTCGAAGAGTTTCTTGGTAACATAATCCTTCTCTTCTAGTGCTTTTGCTATTATTGTCTTGTAGAAGGCAATGGTATCTTCTTCAGCTTTCTTGTCCAGTGAAATCATCTTTTCAGGAGTGTCCCCAATCGTAATCTTCGCAGGCTCTGTGGTTGGTTCCCCACCTAAATAGTCAATACGCTCAGCAATGCTCTCTGCATGTACCATTTCTTGAATAGCGACCTTCTTCAACTCGTCTGCAACAGCCAGATGGTCGAAGCCGTAAATCTTCACATGTTGCCACATATACTGGATGCTAACTTGAATCTCCATTGAGATCGCTCTATTCATCATATCAATCAATTCTTTAGAAGCCATCTTGAAACCTCCCTCAGGTTTGCATATACTTGATGTATCGGTTGTATACAAATCCATCGACTAACCTACAATCAAACTTTCCTGTAGAAAATACGTAACTTCCATGCGATTTAATGCTCCTCTTTCTCGATATAGAAAAAGTCCTGTTCTACTTTCTCTTTTGTAATTTTTCCACCCTTGAGAAGATTTCCTATCACCCTTGATGCTACAGATGCTTGTATCCCCAAGGATGCAGTGATATCAGCAAGTCTGCAAGGTCTACGTCTGAGCAGGTCAATAATTTCAAGTCTTAGCATTTTATGCTCTTTCCATCTCACAGGTTTACCCCGGGCATCATGAAAGCCATAGATCCATAGCTTCTCCAAATCAAGATACTCTCCAAGGTCCTCTCCAAATTGATGTAGTACTGTGCCTGAAAGCGGCACAACACCCCTCACTGCTGAAGGCCGCCAGGGCGTGTAGATTTGTACGATGTCCGGGTCTATCTCAAGGATTCTCTCAATGAGCATTCTCCTTGCATGTCCTTCAGCATTCGTCCATCCATTTGGTCCTCGAAGCAACATTACTTCTAGAGCTAGAAGACCACTCATTTGTTCGTGTAATTTCTTGATGCCCTCCACAATCTCTTCTAGTCCGTGCGTGCCCTTTGCTGGATGATTGATAAGTTTGAATGTCTTATCATCTCCAGCGTCAAGCTTGGCTGAGATGATATCAAAACCAGTCAGGTTTGACCTTACTTCGGGCCTGGGTAGAAGAGAAGCATTCGTAAGGAGAATCACAGGCAAGTTCTCAACTCTTCCCAATATCGCATCCACTATCGTTCCAATGTCCAAATTGAGAGTGGGCTCTCCAGCTCCAGAAAACGTCATGGCATCAATGGAACTCAACTCTATCCGACTTAGTATCTCACTGACTTCTTTAAGGACGTCCTGAGAAGGTGGCATCTCATCCCTAATTTCCTCTGGTGTAGCTACATGTTTCTTTGTGGACCCCAACTGACAGTATATACAGTTGAAGGTGCACTTCTTTGGGTGTGTTACTATATCAACACCCAAAGAGCGTCCATACCGCCAGGATGAAACAGGACCATAGGTGTAAGTCATCAGAATTCAATTCTCTATTCATTTTGAATCTCGTCAAGTCTTCTTTCAATTCTACTCAGACTTTCCTTTAGACTCCTAAGCTGGGTTTCAAGTATCTCCTTCTGGTTCTTTAGAGTCTGCAATTCATCTATACTCGTGGTTGGAGCTGCATCATCTCGCCCAACTCCACCGAATCTTGGCTGATATCCCATGTACCAACAAGACCCGCGTCCATAGAGCCATCCAGGTCTCTCCCACGGTGGAAGGTCGCGGAATGGTCCATTCCCTGGCCATCGACCTCGCCCTCCTGAGCGACCGTATCCTCCTCTCATGTTTTTTCACCTTTCTTCTTTGTTATGCCAATTGTCTTACCAAGCTGTTCAACAACATAACCAAAGGATTTTGCAGCCTTCGATTCTGGGTCTTCCAGAACAAATGGAGTCCCTTTGTCAGAGAAGCTAATAATCCTAGGGTCTAAGGGTAAAAATCCCAGATGCGGTATTCCATACTCCTTGGCTGCCTTCAGAGTAACTCCTTCTCCAAACAGCTTATACGATTCACCACAGTGTGGACACACAAACTCACTCATGTTCTCTATGATTCCTAGAATTGGTACTCCCATTTTTTCCACAAGTCTGATTGCCCGGCGTGCATCGAGCACCGCAACCTCTTGGGGGGTTGATACAATAACAACACCATCAATCTCTGGAATGGACTGGAGGATGCTCAGTATCTCATCTCCTGTACCAGGAGGTAGATCCACGACAATTACATCCAGCTCACCCCATTTGACCTCACTCAGGAACTGCTGAATTGCCTTTCCAACTAACGGGCCTCTCCATGCAACTGCATCGTCACTATTTTGAAGGAGAAATCCCATGCTCATCACTCTAAGTCCCAAAGGGCCTTCAATTGGCAACAGCTTATTGTTGTCCACTGTTGGATGTTGACCCTCTAAACCCAAGAGTTTAGGCACGTTCGGTCCATAAATATCAACATCAAGTATGCCTGACTTTAGTCCTTTTTTCGCGAAAGACATTGCCATATTTGTTGCCACTGTTGTCTTTCCAACCCCTCCTTTTCCTGAGAGAATCACGATTTTATGTTTCACATCCTTCATGTTGTTTCTTACTTCAGGTGGAACCATATCACTTACTTTGGAAGCAGCCTTAGTCGTTTTTGACACCTTCTCTAATTCTTTTCTCGAGTCCTTCAACTCAAAGACAATTGCAATTTATAATGAATCAAGATTCATTATAAAGGAAGCGATGCGACACTGATTTTTAGCTGATCAATTTGGTTATTTCATTATGTAACAACAATACAAAGCAGTCTTCCTATTTTCACTAGCATAGGAGAACAAACATTACTTCTCTCTAGGTACTTCAGATTTCAGTCTGAAAGAGATCCAATCAATTAACTATAATCCCTTTTTCACGAGTCTGTCTTTTGGTTCTAGCCGGATCATCTGCTCTTAGAAGTACAAAAAATGCTACGATGAGGATAATCGACGCTACCAGAAATGGCAGAATCCCGATAAGACCTGAGTGAGTTGCACCGGGAACCGGTGTGGCGGTTAAATCTGCAATGAATCCAAGTAAAAGCGGTCCTATAACGAATCCAAAGTCGCTTATCATGCGATAAAGACCCATGGAAATCTCCAATTTATCTGGTGGAGATAGATCAGTAATGTAGGCTGCACTAGGTCCTGAAAGACCGATAATTGCTCCATATATCCCCAGAACGATTGATAATGTTAACAACCCTGAAGAAAATGGGATTAGTAGAATAATCCCCGCGGTTAGAATCAGGCATAATGCAAGCGGGATTTTTCTTCCAATTCTATCTGAAATCGACCCCATAGGAGTCATCGTAAGCGCAGTTGTTATTCCTCCAACTGTAAGAACTAGACCAATAGCAGTGGAATCTAGGCCAAGATTATTGGCTGCAAACAAAGGCACCAGTGTGCTTCTCACTCCAGTCCTTAGAAAGAACATCGTAAAGACTGCAAATGTCACTAGAAGAAATGAGGGTGATGATAGAACCTGTTTCATATCGCTAAATATCGATTCCGGTTCAAGACGAGTCGAATTATTCATTGAATTGGCTAACTTGGGGAGTATCAGAGTTGGAATCACACCAAAACCAGTGACCACAGCATAGGCAAAAAAGGGCGCCCGAATATCATACGCTTCTGCAAGAATTCCCCCAAATGTTGGCCCAAAGATGGACCCGAGAAGCAACATTCCCATGTATAGGCTCATCCACTGTCCCCTCTTCTCTTCTCCAGCAATTTGAGCAAGAAAGACAGTGGCTGTGGTGACATATAGTGCTGAACCAGCCCCCTCTACCATTCGTGCAAATACTAGGGTTAGATAATTGGTGGCATAACCAGCCAATATTGATGAAGTAGATATGAGCACCAACCCCAATATCATGATTCTCTTCTTGTCGTATCTCCTTGACAGAAGGCCTGCAGGCATGTCGAGGAGCATTCTTGTCACTGCAAAGGATGAAACTACGAATCCTACAAGAGTGTATGAAACTTGAAAGCTCTCTGCATAAGTGGGAAGGATGGGGGCAACCATGCTCAGACCAAGAAGAACGAGAAACGTCACTAGAGAGAGATTGAGTACAGTATACACATTTCCCTCGTATGTCGAAGTAGGCAACTCAACTGGTTTGTAATGTTCTTCCGACAAGGTTAGTGACAGTCCTTGAAAAAGCGAAGCAGCAACCTCTGGTTAAAGTACTTTCAGTTCGAACCATCTGATCATTATCTGATAGATTTAGGCTCTCTCTTTCTGTAGGTCTAACTCTCGAACTTTCGCTCTAATAGATGACTCAACACTATCAATCTGCTTGCGTAGGTTCTCAATGGAAGCTAGCCTTTGTTCCACTTCCTGTTTCTTCTTTTTGTCTAGCTCTGTGTGCTCGTCATATGCATCTGCCCACTCCTGTCGAGTTTGAGTCAGTTGTTGCCGCAGATGTTCGTACATAATCTTCTTGACATGAACGGTGTTTCTGAGGTTGAGAAGTTTGGTTTCAACATCTAATGAGTAGTCACGGAACTCCTCTTCAGCCTTCTTGAGCTTGGCACGGAGTTCAATGAGCTCTGTCATAATGAGCCCCACCTCATCATCTCTAGGTAACACAGATTCTGTGATGGTTGGGGTTTCGGGAATGGTTTCACTGCTTGAGGTCGGAGATACGATTGAGCTAGATTCAGAGGGCTCTTCTTGTTCCACAACGCCTACACGTACCTCATGTATCGTAGTGATGGTCTGACGGTCCTCGGGGTTAATCATCATCCTGGTCAGCTGTTCAAATGCCCTGTCGATGTTTTCACCTGTCAGGGCTGAGGTTTCGATGAAGATGGCCGGAGTCCCTAGTCGCTCACTGAATTTCTTTGTGAATTCAAGACCCTCCTCATACGTTATTATGTCCTCCTTAGGGTGGTATGAGCGAAGGTCTATCTTATTCCCCACAATGATCAATGCTGGGAAGTCCTCCATGAATCCCTTCGCTTCCACAAGCCATTTGGAGGCATTGTCGAAGGACTCCCTGTCCACCACAGAGTAGGCGAGTATCAGACCGCTGCACCCCTCATAGTAGCGCTTCCGAAGACTCTGGAACTGGGGCTGTCCAGCTATGTCCCAAATTACGAGACGGACGGACTCCTCCTCATCATACATGACCGTCTTTTGCGCAAAATCAACGCCTAGTGATGGGATGTAGTTGGACCTGAATCCCTGTCCTAAGTACTTTCGACGGATACTCGTCTTTCCAACATACCCGTCTCCAATGAGACAGATCTTGAATTGCCAACGGCGAGATGATGCCATTACATCCAGCTCCAATCCCTCAAAGGGGCGGCGCAATTATTCTATACCTGGCAATCACTTATAGCGGTATTTCGAATGAGTTCATGAACGAAAATAAGTTTTTTTTTTCACCAGATTACCTTTCAGAAACTCGATGATTACTGATGTTTTCCATATGCCCTTGATATTGTCCTCATGTCCTCTACAACTTTCTTGTAATCGGCGACCCTTGGGCTATCATCGATAACATTTGTATCCCGCTTTGCTTGACTCACCGCGACCACTTTCTCTCTCCTCTTGCTCAGGTAATTGTATGCAAAAAGTATACTATTGTATACTATTTGTATTCATGAGAATATAAACATATCCACAAATCTGCGATAAAAGAGGGCCTCCTTGTCAGAAAGACCTGTGATCTCGAAGATACCTATTGCCCCTCATCATGACTCCCATCATCGGGAATTGGTTCTTCCTGAACTGGTTTCTTCCTTTTTCTTCCTCGTTTTGTAGCCTTGAGCGGAGCCTCGAATGTCTGTCTAAGCCCATCGACTGTAGATACAGTCCTAACATTACGACGGGTTTCTGCAATCAGAGCTTCAATCACAACCCGCTCGTCCACATCTCCTTCCTCCTTAACAAATGCAATCCGATGAATTGCGTATATCCCGATGATTGCAGATATGATGAACAAGAAGTCAATCCCTGACAAGCTATATGCCGGAATGAGTGTGAATAGTTCGCCATCAATAAGCCATGAGAGAGAGAAATCAATTTTGTGATGGGCAAATATGTCCGCCAACACTCCTGCAACAACAGGAGTGATTGCGCCAGTCACTGCAATTACAGATCCTCTGGCTGCAAGATATGTGGCTGATTCACCTCGAGGGGCCAATTTCATACCTATATTATTCGTGCTCAAATTGACACCAGCGGCTGAAAATCCATTAAGAATGTGTATCAGGATAATGAGCGGAATAAGAAAGCCATAATATATTGCGACCGAGCTAAAAGTCCAAAGAAAGGTCCCGATAGTGAACAATGGTAGTGTGACTTGTAGAATGGACTTATTGCTGAACCTGTCGGCCAAACGTCCCCATAATCGTAAGAAAATCACACTTGTCAATTGTGTCAAAGCCAAAAGACCCGCAACAAATCCCACATCTAGTCTAAGATAATTCACATCAAGTAAATAGACTGTGAAGAACGGACTGGCGAAAGAGGTGCTGATACTCCATACTGCAGAGAAGACCATCAAGTTCCTATAGTTCACATTTTGGAAAGGTTCCGCCAGTAGCTGTGAATAGCTCAGTTTCTCATGTCGAGATATCATTGGAGGCTCTGGTGTGGTGTTTGTGTAGTAAATTGCCATTATTCCGAAAAGAAATGCGATGATGTAGAGAACCGAGTATGCAGAGAGCTGACCAAAGAGGTTGCTGGGGTCGGTGTTTGCTAGCCAACTGTTGATAAAGTAACCTCCAGTGAGAGATGCAACTATTGCAACCACTCCCATCAGTGCCATTCTTGTTGAAAAGAAACGACCCATGCGATCTGGAGGTACTAGGTCTCGCATCCACGAGTTCCAGCTGGGCGATCCAATGGCAGTAAAGACACTCTGTATGAACATGGCTCCGATGAGGAGAAGGAGTCCAACCTCACCAGTAGCGATGAAGGGGATCAAAGCCATGAGGAGGATTCCTAGTCTATTACCCAATTGTGTGTAAGAATTCAGTATCCGTCTCTTTCTGTACTTCTCTAGGAGGAATATCGATGGAATCTGTAATAGCTGAGTGACAGACGGAATTGCAGCCAGAATACCAATCACTGTGTTGGGAGCATTCAAAAGAAGTGCAAAACCCACTAGGAAGACGCTCTCAGTAAAGGTGGTCTTGACTTGAACCGCGACTCCCTGTTTCACCATTTTACTAAGAGCCTTGTCAGTTTCTTCAGATGTCAAAACATGCTCTGGCTCTTGTGTCAATTCCTTTGTCCTCTCCGGCAACGCTAGATGGACTTCAATTGCAATCCACTACGCTAATGAAGATTCTCTTGCGTTTAAGAAACCAATCGCTATAATAGGTGAGATTACACTGTAGAGGGGTTTAGATAGAAAGGAGGCAGTCCTGTGAAAGAGACCTTTGAGTTCGGAGGCAAGATAGTCTGGCGACCAACATCAGAACAAGTTGAGCAGGCTAATCTCACACGATTCATGAAGCTTCATGGAATTGAGAATTTTGGGGCTCTCATGAAACATTCCACCGAGGATGTGGCATGGTTCACAGACGCGCTCCTGAAGTTTCTGAATATTGAGTTTTATGAGCCCTACGAACAAGTGGTGGACCTCTCAAAGGGAATTGCATGGCCTCAGTGGTGTGTCAAGGGGAAGATGAACATAATCCATAACTGTCTGGACAAATATATGGGCACACCAACTGAGCATCAATCTGCATTAATCTCGGAAGCAGAGGATGGTACAGTTCGTTCGATGACTTATGGTGAGCTGTACCGAGAAGTCAACAAAGTCGCAAATGCACTACATGAACTGGGCTTGGGTCTTGGTGACCCGATTGGAATCTTCATGCCAATGATTCCAGAAATTGCTGTTGCATTGCTTGCAATCGCCAAGATTGGTGGTATTATCCTCCCGCTGTTCTCAGGATTTGGAGTAAATGCAATAATTGACCGGTTGGGTGATGCCAAAGCCAAGGCAATCTTCACAGTAGATGCCTCCTATCGCAGAGGTAAGATTGTGCCCATGAAGGTGGTGGCTGATGAGGCCGCAGATGGTATTCCATCACTCACTCATATGATTGTACTTAGGCAGACTCATGCTTCTACGAAGATGATGGAAGGTCGTGACTATTGGTGGGATGAACTGATCAAGCACCAATCAGAATCTTCACCCACAGAAATCACAGACGCTGAAACCACGATGATGATAATCTATACCTCTGGTACTACTGGTCTTGCTAAAGGCGCCGTTCACACCCACTGTGGATTCCCAATCAAATCAGCACAAGACATGGCATTCGGGACTGACTTGAAGCCAGGCGAAATCATCTACTGGATGACTGATATGGGCTGGATGATGGGTCCCTGGTTGGTCTTTGGAGCGCTGCTTCTGGGAGGCACCTTCTTTCTCTATGATGGGGCTCCAGACTATCCTGGACCTGGTCGGCTCTGGGAGATTGTTGAGAAACACAAGATATCGATACTTGGGGTTTCACCAACACTCATTCGACTCCTGATGACACATGGAGAGGACCCGGTTAAGACTCATGATCTCTCATCGCTTCGTTATTTTGCATCCACTGGCGAACCTTGGAACCCTGACCCCTGGATGTGGCTCTTTGAAAAGGTCGGAAAGAAGAGAATCCCAGTAATGAACTACTCCGGTGGGACTGAGATATCTGGGGGTATTGTGATGGGCAATCCATTATTACCCCTGAAGGCCTGTGCCTTTTCCGGACCATGTCCCGGGATAGATGCAGATGTCTTTGACGAGGATGGAAACCCAATACGCAATCAAGTTGGAGAGCTTGTGATCAAGTCCCCGTGGATTGGAATGACCCGTGGATTTTGGAAAGACCCTGAGCGATATGAGAGAGCTTATTGGTCCCGGTGGGAGAATGTCTGGGTGCATGGCGATTTTGCAGCCATCGACTCAGATGGACTCTGGTACATCCTCGGTCGGTCTGATGACATAATCAAGGTAGCTGGTAAACGATTCGGACCTGCTGAGGCTGAATCAATCCTGGTCAGTCATCCTGCAGTTGCTGAGGCTGCCACAATAGGAGTTCCACACGAGATTAAGCTTAACGAACTGGTCGTCTTCTGTGTACTTCTCCCTGGTGTAAGCCCATCTGAAGAGCTCAGAGAGGAACTGAAACAGGCTGTGGCAATAGCTATGGGCAAACCCTTGACTCCACGGGATGTCCTCTTTGTTTCAGACCTGCCGAAGACAAGGAATGCCAAAGTGATGCGAAGGATGATACGTGCTGCTTACCTGGGTGAAGACCCAGGGGACACCTCCTCCCTAGTCAATCCTGAGGCTGTAGATGAGATAAAACGAGCAAGGTGAACTTACAAAAAAGAGAAGAAGATTGGGAGCCACTCGACTTACATCCAGCTCCCAATCTCATATTGTTACTTCTTCTTTTTCTTAGAAGATGTTTTCTTTTTGGTCGATTTCTTGGCTTCTGGTTTCTTCTTTGCCATAGTATTCACGTCCTTGTTTGGAATAAAATCGGACAGAGTACTAGCAAGAGCGACGAATTAAACTGGGTCTACCAGTCGTCGTCATCATCGTCTTCCCAGTCATCATCGAAATCGTCATCATTCCAAATGTCGTCATCATCGAAGTGCATAGATGTCACCTCACCACAGTGTCTGTCGAATCAAGAGTAAAATATGCCTGAATTTTTTATTCAAATTCATAAATCCTTAAAATCCGAAAATGGGTCTATTTGAACTCTATATACCCTATGAGGATTTATCAAAACATTGTTACAAAGTAAGAGTCGTTAGACGTATTAGACAAAGATATTAACGTTTATTGTAGTCGCCCTATCATGTCACCAAAGACAATGGTGGCTATCTCACTTTCGACCAAAGGAAAAACCTGCTGGACAAAATGACCGAAGCGGACGTGAATAGGACCATCTCTGAGGACTCGGAACTGAGAGGTGACTCACGATTAATCATTCTTCTTGGCGCTCCTGAGGGAATAAAAGGCGTTTCAAGGAAACTGTCCTCTCTTCAAGGTGCAAAAAGAATCAGAAAAGGTGTGTACATTGTCCATGGATATTCAGAAACACACGAAATGGTTCTATCCTCCCAGCCAGTCATCTCATTCAGCAAGACCAAAAAAATACCCACCTCCCGGGTGAGATCTGAAGAAGCGCAGTCGAATCGTGTCTATTCATTAGTTGCATTCAGTTTCAATACTCCAACTGCGCAGCAGAAAAAACATGTTGAGAGGCTCATTCGAAAAACAACTGGAATTAGAGTGAGACCCGGTGTGGTTCTCTTTCCTCTTCTCAGATCCAAAGAGAGAAGAAGAATCCTTGGGTCAGAGGAGGAGCGGGTGCTGATTGATTCCAAGGAGTTCAGCAGGTTGATTTGTGAGAATGGAGGCAATTCACTGCGTTGGTCACGTCTTGGAATCGTCAATCTGAATGGTATTGATCATGTGAGGGATGCGATTGAACAGACCCTCTCTAGGGATTTGACGCCCCTGGAGGAAAAGATACGCATACTTCGCGAGCTATGCAAAAATCCGGCTGTACCAATCAGACAGCTAAAGAAGAAATACACCGTTCTATCACGTAGATTTCGGAAGCTAAGGACCAAATGGATGCTAGCTCGACAACTGTGGTTCTATGATGCAGAGAAACAACTCAAACGTTCATATAATATGTTAATTAACACCAGACGTTCCATCATCGAGGAAGAAGCCCGACGAATGAGTTGAAAGCAGTCATTCAATCATATCATTAAGCATCGCAATTCTGACATCCTGGATAGAGCACCTGAACTCCCCCCAGACATCCATCTCTGAACACGGTTGTCCCTTTTAGCTTGAGTTGATTCGCAAGCAAGAAGATGCGTTCAACATCCTCGGTCGTAGCGCTATTTGGTAGGTTCACTGTCTTACTCACTGCATTGTCAGTATGTTTTTGGAATGCTGCTTGCATACGGATATGCCACTCTGGATCAATCTCCTGTGCGGCTTTAAAGACCTGTTTGACATCATGTGGCACATCGTCGATATGTTGTACCGAACCAGTCTTTGCCACCTCATGTTCAATCTCATCGCTCCAGAAACCTCTCTCAACAGCAACCTTCTCAAATAGCGGACTGACCTCACTAAGATGGATTCCTTCAGCGAGCATTCTACTATGGGCTATTGCAAACAACGGTTCAATACCACTACTGGTCTGTGCAATCAGACTGATGCTGCCTGTTGGCGCGACAGTGATTAGAGATGCATTTCGTTTCCATTTATTGCGTTTTTTCAGGAGAGCAAAGTTTTCAAAGTTCCCCCGTATTTTGGCCAGTTCGGAAGATGCTCTTTCAGCCCGCTGTCGAATGAACGACATGATCTCCTCTGCCATCTCAAGTCCCTTGACCGAGTCATAGGGTATTCCCAGCATAATGAGGAGTTCTGCAAAGCCCATGATTCCAAGACCAATTTTCCGATTTGCCTTGGTCGCTCGTTCTATCTCTTTTACGGGATAGACGTTCAGGTCTATGATGTTGTCTAGGAATCTAACTCCCAGGCGTACGACCTCATCCAGTCGTGACCAATTAATCTCACCATCCTTGACCATTCGAGAGAGGTTTATACTTCCTAGGACACAGGACTCATAGGGTAATAGTGGTTGTTCGCCACAAGGGTTGGTCGACTCTATTAGTTCTCCATTGAGTGGATGCTCATCATTGATGCGATCAATGAAAATGAAACCTGGGTCTCCTGTGCTCCACGCATTGTGTACAATGGCATCAAAAATCACCCTTGCTCTAATGCGCTGAGACACCTCGCCAGTGTGAGGGGCAACCAACTCTATCTCCTTATCATCCTCTAGTGCTTCCATGAATTTCTTTGTCGCTGCAACAGAGATGTTGAAGTTTCTAAAGGACTGTTTGTCGGATTTGGATGCTACGAACTCCATTATGTCCGGATGATCACAACGAAGAATAGCCATGTTCGCCCCTCTTCTTCTATTATGAACCAAGAAACCATTGGCAACATATTCTGAGCCGATGACCTCAATATCTCCAGTATCCATCTCACGAGTCGTTAGATCAGTTATTCTTGTGTAGACAAAATCTTCTCTAAGTACTTCGTCTTTCAACAGATTCTGCAAACCCGGCATCAATTGAGCAATTTCCAGTATGCGCATGCGATGAGGATTACGCTCGCCTCGAATGTATCGTGTTAGCTCTCTATTTAGCTTTGGATTAACAGAACGTTGTCCTCTATTTTTTCCGCTTCCTCTTCCTGGTGGTGAATAATAACGAGCTATTAAATCACCTGCATATGGAATTGGATCGCTAGCTTTTCCACTCGCTCTCACGATCCTCTTTTTGAAACGTTCTCCCTTACATTTACTCTTGAATCCTATTAGTCTTGAGAAAAGTGAGATACTAGGTTTATGAGTTACAATTAGTGTGTGAATAGGGTTAGATCCATATGCTGACTCTCTTTTTGTGATTACAGATCTTCTTGATACTATTCCTATTGATAACAACAACTGCTGAACTTGAATGATTAGTTTCTTTGAAGTACTCGATAATCTCGGATATCCATATGATGACACATCTCCATCAGCTTCGTAAAGCCCTCGCAAGAATGCACAAACAGTTTCTATCGAGGATGTAAAGATAATTTCAGGAATACGTGCATTGACACTGCTTTCCTTATCGAATCCAGATTTTATCCACCACTCTCCAAGTGTGACACTCCTACCACCTATGGTCCAAGAAGCGTCATTCTTCTTCTGTTCTTTATATGGAATCAATCCAAGCCCTTTAATGAAATCTTCAATCCATTCTGCAATATCTGGTGAATCGTGAGTGACTGAAAATACCATTCGAGCCTTCTCTTTGTTTAGGAATGAGAGACAGCCATCTCCGATAAAATAACCCACAATTTCCGCAAGTTGAGGATTCATCTTTTTCGGAAGATGAAGAGGGGTTGCATTGTGATGTTGTGAAGGAGTGGCTGGTAGATCTAAATCCGTTCCTTGATACCCTCCACGTTTAATGACAACCCAATCACCAAAAACCAAGTCTTTGGTCTTCTTCCATTGAATTCCGTCGGGGGTACAAACACGAATCTTGTGATTATACGTAGCATCTAGCGAATAGCCCAACTCAGTCTGTATTCGGGTGATTTCAGTGAATCCATTATTTGCAGCGATGAAAGCTTGTTTGTAATTGTCTCTTGTAAGAACCAGTTCATTTAATGGTGTTTCTACAGATAGACGACCATTTATGAGTGAGTTAAGTTTTCGCAGACCTTTAGTAGACTGAACAAAGGTTTCAGTTGACAAACATCCACCCTGTTTGATAATCTCAGTAGCTGTGTCATACACCTTCATGAATGAGATAGGACCACTCGCTACACCACCGGTCGTTCCCACCATTGCCCCCTCAGGTCGTAACCTAGAGAATGAAAACCCAGTGCCGCCTCCTGATTTCTGTACAGCAGCCATATCCTTGAGCGACGTGAATATCGAGTCCATATTGTCCTCTATTGGAAGAACAAAACATGCACTGCACTGACCAATCTTTGTGCCCGCATTGAACAGGGTCGGACTATTCGGCAGAAACTCGAGGTTTGCCATCATGTAGTAGAAGAGATCATCGTACTCCTTGACATCTACACTGTCATCATACTTCTCCTCGATGCTTGCAACAGCTCCTGACACTCTTCGAAAGAGCTGAGATGGGGTTTCTGTTGGATTTCCATCAATGTCCTTCAATAGATATCTTGAGAGCACAGTAGCAGCATTGGGACCGAACTTGAGATCATCCACCACTCCCATCATTTGTAGAATCTTACGAGCCTCGTGGTGTTTTTCGCGGTATTTCATATACCTTCGTGCTATCTCTGTGAAACCACGGAGCATCAGTGTGTCTTCAACGATGTCCTGAATTTCTTCAATGTGAACGACATCTCTTTCTCGTTCGTGAATGATTTGAACAACTTCCTTCGTAAGTCCCTTTACAGGACTGATGTCTGCATTAATTGACTCAAAGGCCTTTGTAATCGCCGCTTCAATCTTGGAATCGTCGAACTCGACTATTCTCTTATCTCGTTTCTCAACCTTCAAACAAATCTCTCCTCAATTAATCGAGTTTCTCACAAATTCAGACGAATATACTGCTATAAGCTCCTCTCTCTATATTTGAATCTACTACTAGAGGATGAAGAGAGAACAATCAACCTTATGAAATTCAAGCACACTCCATTAACTGTTCATAAGTTCGTGGTGTGAATCGTGAGTCTAGAGATAAAACCAATAGGCGTGATTAGGACCCCCTTCAAATCTGAGGATAAAATCCCGATTCAATCAAGCAAATCAGAGGCGATTGCCGAGGTAGAGGTTTTTTCAGAATATTCTGCTGGACTTGAATCATTGAATGGTTTCTCTCACATCATCCTCTTGTATTGGTTTCACAAGGCCCAGCCACTCAGACTAAGGGTCACACCCTTCCTTGACACTAGGGAGAGAGGTCTTTTCTCTACACGAGCACCCTCACGACCAAATCCAATAGGACTCTCCATTGTTAGGATAATGACGATTGAGGGGAATATAGTGCGGTGTCTAGGAGCTGATATGCTGAATGACACGCCTCTCATTGATATCAAACCATTTGTTCCTGAGTTTGATAATCGACTAGATGCCACCTCTGGTTGGCTCACTGAATCGCTATGCGCTGAAAGGCATGATTATCTTGGCGATGATAGGTTTTTGGACTGAATCTAATGATTTGTACCATTAAGTTGTGGTTGAAGGGCTCTCATTTTTCCTCTTGCTTGACTAGATTGTCGAGCACTCTCTGAAGGTATGACTCAAACTGATCTATCTCTTCTGTCTGAAAACCTTTGTAGAATATGTTTGTCATCTCGACTGAAACATCAATATAGACCTTCAACATCTGTCTAGTTTTATCAGTCAATTCTATCAATACCTTTCGTCGGTCCTCATCTGACTGAACACGTTTCACATGGCCTGCATCTTCAAGATTGTCGAGTAGTTCACTCAGTGTTGATTTCCTGAGGAGAGTCTTCCTGATGAGTTCGTTTATTGGGATGCCGTCCTTCTGCCAGAGCGCGAACAAGATTCTCCCCTGACCCGGACCAATTTCAAGTCCATGCTCTTTTAGAAGCTCTGAGAAGACTCTCCTTCCGAGATGATGAATCTGTGTGACCAGAAATCCACCCCGTCTTTGTGACATCATTTTGAATCACCCAACTCCAATCTAAAGGTCATTCTACCTGTCCATCCTTTGGCAACCGTTGGTATAAGTCTGAGAGCTGTGTGATCGGGATCATCATATCCTGTTGGGTAATATCTCTCCCACCCATCATGCCAGATCTCTTTCTTCAGGTGTAAATCTTCAACTATCTCAAATTCCCCCCCAAACATCACTCCCTGTGTGACCTCTGGCTTGCAGTAGTAGATGGAAGCTGCAGGTCTTGTTTGGATTTCTGATACTTTGCAGGAAGAAGTGTTGGTAGAAAACAGCATCATATAATCATCACGATGCTTGGCAAAAAGCGAAACCAACTTCGGATATCGCTCCTTATTCCGAAGATTGAACATCGCTCTTGTCTGTGGAAATCCCTTTTCATCAACTGTTGTCACATATGCTGGCCATCCTGTTTCTAGCAGGTTCAGACACATCTCTCTAATCTCTTTGTTACTCATGACAACCACCCCAAAAATAGTTCGGGTCCTAATCAACTAGTTCGGTACCTAACTAATTAACCTTTTGGTTCGGGCTGCTGGAAATCTGCCATCTTATATACCAAACAAGTGCGATTTTTTCCATCATCTTATATACTAACTATGAGAGATTCTCTCTATGATCGAATCTACATATATTGAAACAAAACTGATTGCGAAACAAGTTCTATCTGAACTAAACCTTCCTGAGCAGACTCAGACAAGATGTCTGAGTATCCTAGATGATAGGAGGACAAAGGAAATCCTCACTGAACGAAATACAAATGGAATCATAGCAGGTGCAATCTACATTGCGGCAATACTGACTAAGAGCAGACTTCCTCAACACAGAATTGCCACTTTGATGGATATCTCCGAGGCTACTATCCGCAAGTACTATGTTCAGTTAGTCAGTGTTCTTGAGATAAAGAGGAAAAAGGACTAGTTCGCCTTCTCAGCGTCACACTTGTCCCTCACTTTAACCATGAAAACTCTGATGTGATGTGTTATCACTAATGTAGCTGAATAATTGAATAAAAGAAAATGCGAAAAAATAAAGAGTGAGGAGGTAGGATTCTACCCCCTCGGGGTGTACTACTGTTCTACTTTCTCTTGAGCAACAGAACTGCTAGGATTACGATGATTGCTGCTCCAGCTACAATTCCTAGTGTCATGGGATCAAGAACAAGACCGGGTACGGAGGGAAGAATACCAAGCACTGGGTCGTACTCGAGAGTTTCGTTTCCAAAGTATTCAAAGGAGAGAAAAATGGCATTCCCTGAATACTCACCTGAGGGTTCTCCATAACTAGCCCTGACCTGAAGGGTGTTGTTAGCTGCAAGAGCTGTTTCATTATACTCAAAGTAACCGTTCTCGAACTGGAACTTGGTGCCGTCTCTCTGGAAACCTGATGGGTTGGAATCCCCATGAGATTGTCCATGAGCACTCTCAGTCACTGTGAACATGAGCACCAAGAGTGAATCATCAAAGGTCCAATTCCAACCTGCTAGTGTCAGATCGAACTTGAATTCACCTGGGTTCTCAAGGTACATGTGTACGTTGACCTCAATGTCCACCTCAAACTCTGGCATACTCGGTAGGTTACCAAAGTCTGAACCAGCAGGACGTGGATCAAAGGTCGCTTCTGTAGTGAAGTTGAAATGCACCTCTGTAACGTTGCCACCATCCTCTACGGTTTCAAAACCGCTGAAATCCCAACCAGTTGTGGGTAGAGCGAATGGAGCACCAATCATTGTGTCAACACCATGATCATAGACCTCGTTCGCGTTCGTGTCATTCGCTTCGAAAATCTTCGCGAACATGACATGATAGTCTACATCTGGAGTGTTGGGGTCCCACCAGTGGAAGTGTGGGGCTTGATCGTTCCCTGTGACCTTGATGGCAATGTCATCAGTTTCTAATGACACGATGCCAGCAGAATATTGGTATAGAATTCCTGTGCTCTGCGCGGCAGCGAGCGGCACTCCCATCCCTATCAACATGAGGGCAAAGAGTGCAAGTGATGTCTTTTTGTATATGTCCATTGAATCACCACTATGACATGTGGATTTAGTATTTATAGGGAGTATTGAATAGAGAAGAGATAATTATAAACAAAAAGGTCTATCAACTTTCATTTTTTGTTTTAAAGGTTTATGAACTCTTGAAATCCTTTGATGAGCACATTCATTTTCCTAGGAGGTTTCGTGCCTTTTCAATGACGTTTTCCACTGTAAATCCATACGCCTCAAAGACCACCTCTGAAGGCGCAGACCTCCCAAACTTATCAATTGCCAAGACATCGCCATAGTTTCCCACCCACTTGTGCCAACCTTGTGAAACACCAGCCTCTACAGCAAGACGGGCCTTCACATTGGGTATGATGACCGAATCTCGATACTCTTGGCTCTGATATTCAAACAGCTCCCAACTTGGGAATGAAACCAGTCGTACACCAACTCCATCAGATTGCAATCTCTCTCCTGCTTCCACAATCAGGGACACTTCTGACCCAGAAGCCATCAGAATGATCTCTGGTTCCCCTCCGAGATCCGCAAGTACATACGCACCTTTCTTCAGGCCAGAAGCAGAGGAATACGTATTCCGATTCAGGACTGGTACATTTTGCCTTGTCAAAGCCATTAGGGTCGGACCCTGGGACCGCTCGATGGCGATCTTCCATGCCTCGACCACCTCATTAGCATCTGCTGGTCGGATAACAACAAGGTCTGGAATGGCTCTCAATGAAGCCAAGTGCTCTACTGGCTGGTGAGTGGGTCCATCTTCTCCGACACCAATACTGTCATGTGTGAAGACCCAGATGCTTCTATGCCTCGAGAGTGCTGATAACCGAATTGCTGGACGCATGTAGTCCGAGAACATCAGAAATGTTCCGCTAAATGGAATCACCCCTCCATGAGCAGCCATCCCATTCACTGCCGCACCCATCGTATGCTCACGCACGCCATAGTGAATGTTTTTTCCAGTTGGTGACTCCTTCTGAAATGATGGACTACCATCTATCCATGTCTTATTGGATGGAGTCAAATCTGCAGAGCCTCCAATCAGCTCTGGTAGCTTGAGCGCCAAGGCGTTGATTGTCTTGCCAGATGCAGTCCTTGTTGCAAGAGGGCCGTCCTTCGGGTCAAAACTTGGTAAGTTGGAGTCCCACCCTGTTGTAAGATCTCTGTTCATCCTCCTCTCTAAATCAGCTGCAAGGTCTGGATAGATACTACGATATGCGGCAAACCGTTTCTTCCATTCCTCTTCTTTTTTCGCTCCGCTCTCTCCAACCTTTCGATAGAACTCCAGAACATCATCAGGCACAAAGAACTTAGGTTCAATAGGCCAACCAAGTTTCTCTTTGGCACCTGCCAGTTCCTCCTCCCCTGCTGGTTCACCATGTGCTTTAGCAGTGTCCTGTTTCTTGGGCAGTCCGTAGCCAATATGAGTCCTACAGAGTATTAATGATGGTCGGGAATCTTGCTTGGCCTTTCCAATGGCTTTGTCAACAGCCTCTACATCATTTCCATCCCCAACATGTTGAATGTGCCATCCCAAGGCTTCGAACCGTGCCCCTTGATCCTCGGAAAATGTTAGATCTGTACTACCATCAATTGAAATGCGGTTGTCATCATAGAGGAGGATTAGTTTCCCGAGACGAAGGTGACCAGCTAGAGACGCCGCCTCAGATGACAGACCCTCCATCAAATCTCCATCGGTGACTATTGCATAGATGTGATGGTCCACAATTATATGGTTAGGTTGGTTGAAGATAGCTGCAAGATGGGCTTCGGCAATGGCCATGCCAACTGCATTTGCTAGTCCTTGCCCAAGTGGACCTGTGGTGACCTCCACTCCGGGAGTGCAGAAGTTCTCAGGATGCCCAGGAGTCTTGCAACCAAGCTGCCTAAAGTCCATAATGTCTTCTATACTTAGGTCGTAGCCAGTCAGATAGAGCAGGGAGTAGAGTAGCATAGACCCATGACCTCCAGAGAGAACGAAACGGTCTCGGTCCCACCACTCGGGATTATTAGGATTAAATCGGAGGTGTCGAGTCCAAAGAGCATATGCCATCGCCGCTGCACCCATAGGCATGCCAGGATGACCAGAGTTGGCACGTTGAACCGCATCCGCTGATAAAAAGCGAATGGTATTGATTGAACGATCTTGGAGAGTCGAGTCGGGCATCTGTGTTGTCTCCGTGTAGGATTTTGGAGATTGTCAAGCGGTTTGACGTCTAGACCTCTTTTTGATTGTTGCGTTTCTCATGAAGATGAACTCAAGGGCTACCGACTTCAGTTCCAGGAGGATACTCTTTGAGGAACTCCTCTTTGAGAATGTCCATTATGATGAAGTCATGGAACGCGCCCTTGACAAATGCGCCCTGTCTGAAGATGCCTGCTTTCCTGAAGCCAGCTTTTTCATATGCACGCTGAGCACGTTCATTCGTATCAAGTGTGATAAGGTAGACACTATTTAGACCAAGTATCTGAAAGGCAATCCAGAGCATCACACGAGTAGCGTCGGTACCATAACCTTTACCGAGATTCTCGGGCTTATGAATTGCGATGCCAAACTCAGCTCGTTTGTGCTGTTTTTGGATTCTGAAGAGGCTAACAGTCCCTAGAAACTCACCCGTCTTCTTATCCTCAACAGCGAGTGTCATCCCACCATCTCGCCAAGGGTCCATTGTAGTAGAGCGTTCCAGCCACTGGTGTTCAGTGTTCCTAGACATAGGCATTTGATTGTCCAGATACTGACGAAGCTCGAGTGTGTTCCAGTATTTCATTATGTTATCTAGGTCTTCCATCTCAAGAGCCCTCAGTCTGACCATTTCACCATAATACATAGACTTGACATACAAAGGGCTGAAGATAAAGATGTCCCAGAAACAGCACTGTTCGATAAACTCTTTACTTAACTGCCGAGAATCTATAAAACGGTGACTTGACCAGTGAGCCCGCGGAAGGAGTATTTTGATGAGCCACTTGTCAAGGTGGATTTTTTGAAGGTGCGATTTCCAAGAACATGTCCAGTCTGTGGCGCTCCTGCTACCAAGGTTTTACGTTTGAAAATCGCAAAGTCTGGAAAACAAAACCTTCGCCGAACTTGGGATTATGCATATGGCCCATATGTGAGACAAAGAAGTGATAGACTACAAAAAGAGATGAAAGTTCTACTCATTCAAGTCTGTGAGGACCATGCACATCCAGACGATGGTAGTGAAAGATACCAATCACTCTGTCTGATTGCTGATGGAATTATCGCAGCACTTCTAGTCTTTGGTCTACTATTCATTGGTGATAGTATTTCTCGTGCTCTTCCAATTCCCCTTTGGTCTTTTCTTTCAATAGTCCTCTTTGGAATTGCTTTGTTGTTCACTATGGTTGCGTTTAGACCAAACGCAGTTGAGCAAGCAGTCAATATAGTCGGGTTTGATCCTGGAATGCAGAATGTTCTGCTTGCCATCAAACGTCCAGACTACAGAAGAGAGCTGCTACAGGAGAATCAAATGACTGCTGAGTTGGTCAGCTGGATTGTCCGTTCAGATGACTAGGAGCATCAACCATAGGAAAAACCAGAAAGAAGTGCTCACGTTGCTTCTAAAGCGAGCACTTCATCAACAGAGATGGCGCTACCACCTCTGGCATCTTTATTCTGAACCCCATCTGAGGATGTGCTTGCTGGAGGATTGACCTTTGTCATTGAAGCCTACCTCGCAAAGTAGGCACGAGCAATAGCGTCAGTGGAAACTCTCTTTTTGGGATAACCTTTCAAGAGTTCCTTCTCAACCGTAGCGAATGCCATTTGAT
>Ga0180437_10001782_pt1 | contig 36088 bp, 50 predicted proteins | sample SS_ome_4_FD_132410 | JGI IMG/M metagenome (GOLD analysis project Ga0180437, IMG submission 132410) | Hypersaline lake sediment archaeal communities from the Salton Sea, California, USA - SS_3_D_1 metaG | ecosystem: Environmental > Aquatic > Non-marine Saline and Alkaline > Hypersaline >... | reverse complement strand
TGCGGCGTCAAGTTGGACGAGGTGATCCTGATCTACCGCCGCGGCCACACTGACAGTCGCACCCGACGCATGAGAAGCGCCGGCCTCCAGGGCGCGGCGCAGAACCTGATACGCCAGATGCACGCCGATCTATATGAGGGGAGGTATCCTGTGGGTTGTTGTGGGGGAAGTCGAAGCAGAGCCGTCGCCCCGGCCGTCACGCCGGGCATCGCCGGGAACAAAACGCCGACACCGTTGGCCAATACGATGCAGTTTTCCAATGACACCGTGTGGGTGCGCTACAACGGGCGCCGGGAGGGCGCGTTCGGGGTACGGGGCCAGGGCACGGGCCAGGTCTATACCGTGAACGGGCGCGGGGCCGAGTTTGAGATCTATGCCATAGACGCCAACATCTTTCGCCGGTCGGGCCGCGGGCGGGACTTTTCGGTGGGCATTGCGCCACCCGCACCGCCCGAAGCCGAGCCCGAACCGGAGCCACAGCCGGAGCCGTTCCAGGCGCCACCGCCGCCGCTGGCCGAGATCGAACGGCTGGACGCTGTGGCCAGTGGGACCAGTGGGACTGTGCGGGAACCGGAGCCGTCACAACCGGCGACCCCGATACCGGAACCCGTACAGTTCCCACCGCCGCTGGTGGAGACCAAACCAGGGCCGCCCAGGGCCGTGTTGGAGCCCCAACCTGAGCCAGAGAACGTACCGTCGTGGGCCGAGCAGTTGCAGGCCGTGGCCCAGGCAGCGACCAACGAGGACGAGGCCGAGACCATGCCCGAGCAGCCCGCGCCAGAGTCCCACACGCCGGTGGAGGTGCTGGGGTTGGGCCGCTTTGAGGAGATCCTGACCAGCGAGGGCTGGTCGGTGGAGAAGCTGGCCAACGCTGACCCGGGGGAGCTGATCCCCTATCCAGGCATTGGCCAGGTGACGGCGGGCAAGATCGTCACCCAGGCGCAGGAGTATCTGGCGGGTGGTGGGGGATGACCGACGTCTTGCGTCTCGCCCTGGCCGCCTGGGCGATAGCCTGGGCCGTGAGCCTGTGGGGGAGGACCGAGGCCCTGCGGGTGTGGCTGGGCATCTGGTACCAGACCGACGAACGGGGCCAGGGCGAACTGGTGGACCGCTGGGACAATGGCGGCCTGGGGGCCTGGATCAACTGCCCCATGTGCGCCCTGGTGCTGGCCGTGGGACCGGTGGCCGTGCTGGACTGGCTGTGGGCGCCGGGCGTCACGGTGCTGGCTGCCGTAGGGCTGGGGGTGCTGGTGGTGCGCTGGTTCGAGGGGGCGCGGGTGAAGGCCCGGTGGTGGGAGTGAACCATTGACACCACGCCCAGGCCATGATATAATATTGACAGGACCTTGACAGCGCGGGATAGTCGCCAGAAGCGTCTATTGGGAGGGGGCGAAAGGAAAGCCCCGGGAGCCAGGGGGGAGGGGTTGCAAACTGGCCCACGCTGTCAGGACTGAATAGAATACAGGCTATCAACTGATACGCCGCCTGAATTGCACGGAGCGCACAGCGCCGCCGGCACAGGTGGCGTTTTTCATTTGTAACTGCGATGCACAAAAACGTCGCAACATCTCGACAACTGTAGACAAGGCTATCCAACAGATACGCCGCTCGATTCACCGGAGCGCAAAGCGCCACCGGGGGATGGGCGGCGTTCCCCTTTCAGGGGACGAGGTTTCGTGTTTACGGAGGACTGACGTGGTATACGGACCCGGACTACCAGAGACCTGCCTGCCGCCGGCCAGGTACGCCCAGATCATGCGCATCCCGCTGCCACATTTTCACCAGATGGCCGGGGCATTGGCCCCATTGACCGGCGGCTGCGACAACATCTGGGACCACGACGACCGGGAGGCGCTGGTGTGGGCCATGCAGCAAGCCGAACGCATGATCGCCACCGAGCTGGGCTACTGGCCGTCGCCGGTGTTTGTCACCAACGAGCGTATCTATTTGGGCCTGCACGGCGCACGGCCCGACTGGCAGAACGCCGAGGTCGAGACCAACTGGGGCCACGTCGAAAACTTTGGCACCGAGGAGCTCACCCTGGTCGAGGCCGGCGCGCTGGTCGACTGGCAGGACTGGGACAGCGACCCCTTCCCGACAGAGGAGGTGGCCGTGCTGGGGGCCGGGGGCCTATACGACGACCTGACCGCCTGCGACAGCAACTGCGAGGTGGCCGTGTTCTTCAGGACGGCAGACGGTGCCCTGAGCGCGGCCCATCCCCATTTTGAGATCCGGCCCGTGCGAGTGGCCATCGACAGCACGACCAGCACCATGGAGGTCTGGCTGCCGGCCGCCCAGTTGATCAAGCCTACCCTGTGGACGCTGACCGAGGCCGATTGTGCCGGGTCGGAGGAGCCCACGGCCTGGGTGTATGACTATGACCCCGGCGATGCGACCGAAAATCTGGTACGGCAGGTGGACGTGTACTGCCGCACGGTGGACACCGAGACGCCGGTCACCGTCTACTGGGACGGCACCTGCGAGTGCACGTCGCCTTGCGCCCACAGGACGCAGACGGCCTGCGCCTATGTGACCGATTATCAAAGGGGCTATTTCTGTGCCAGGCCGGCCACCTGGAGCGGCACGGCCAACGTGTACCAGGCGGCGCTGTATTCGTCGCCGCCCGAGTCGGCGGTGGTCAATTACCGGGCCGGGTACCCGCTGGATCCGTACCGGTGCCGGATGGATCGAAGCCTTGAGCGGGCGATTGTCAAGCTGACCAATGCGTTATTGCCAGCCCCGCCATGCGGGTATTGTGACGAGGCGCAGAAGCTGTGGCAGGCCGACCGTGCCCCGGTGGACCCGTTGACGCCCGAGGCGGCCGGGTTGCCGTGGGATGTTTATAGTCAAGGTGCGCTTGAGGCTTGGCGCATCATCAAAATGTTCGCCCAGGGCCGGGGCTCGAAGCTGGGCAGGTAGAGGGTGCGAGGGTGAGTGACTGGGTCCAGAAGTACATGGCCAACCAGCAGGCTGAGGTGGGGCAGAAGTATGACGCCAGTCAGCCCCGTGTGCCGGCAGGGTCGGCAGGTGGGGGCCGGTGGACCTCGGGGAGCGGGGGTGCATCATCTACTGCCGTAGATGAAGAGTATGCCCGTATCGAGGTAAGGAACAATGTGCCAGATCAGGAGATATTGGACAAACTGGGGCCGCGCTGGCAGTCATTCGATGAGGATGTGTATCGTGGTCCCAATAAGTACAGGTCTGACTATGATCCAAGTAAACCCAAGCCCATGAATGTCTACGGTGATGGAACCTATTACGCCATGACGGAGGAGGGGGTCCGAACCTGGACAGATGAACCCCAGAAATACAGGGTTACTTTGGACAATCCGTTGCGCCTGGATAGCCGAGCGAAAGACGAGGCGTTCCGATCTTTCGTGCAGCGTGATACCGGCGTTGAGATCAAGTATCCGTGGAACACCAGGTTGGGAGAACGAGCAATGACCGCATGGCTTGAGGAGATGTGGTACGACGGGATTGTGGTTGACTATCCTGGTGCTCCAGGTGGGGCACAAGTGATCAAGGTGGGACGCTAAATAGGATCTTCCGCCGCCGCCAGTGGGCAGCGGTTAAAGATAGGGGCAGATAGCAGTAGCAAGACAGGGGCAGATAGCGACTAGACCATGCCGAAGGCATTCTTTCGGAGCGTTCGTTCGGGCAAACGCAAGGCCGGGCTGGCCGACCTGGACAGCATCACTCGCAAAGAGATCGAGCGCGTGCTGGACCAGCGGGTCAAGCCGGCGCTGGTGAAAAGCCACGAGAAGGTCGTGGAGGACTGGACGACCCAGGTCACGTTTGCGGCCAAAAAGTATGTCAGGCCAAACTCGATCACCGTCTATGTCTACCCGACCGGCAAGAACAAGAAAATCTGGTACTACGTCGACCAGGGCACCAGGCCGCACCCCATCACGCCCAAGAAACCGGGCGGGTTGTTGGTCTTTCCCTGGGGCGGCAAGGGCTCTTATGTGAGCAAGACGCTGGCCAGGCCGGCCCGCACGGTTGCAGGCGGCGGCTACGTCAAGAATCCGACAACACGCTACGCCAAGCGCGTAGATCACCCCGGTTCAGAGGGCCGGAACTTTACAGGGCAGATAGCAGAGGACATCAAGCCTGACTTTCGTCGGGAAATGGAAAACGCCTTCCGCAGAGCAGCGCGGAGGTGTCAGGAATAGCGGAGGACATCATGGCAGTAGACGAAACCCTCGTGTTGCGTGGGGAAGGTAATGTCGACATCCAAATCGACGGCCCCGGCAACAACTGGGAATACCTGTCCGCGTGCGCGTCCATGGACGGCCCCACGGTCCCCCACGGCGACACCGAGATCCGGTGGTGCCAGGACCGTAGCGGGAGCGGCTCGGCCTTTACAAAGTCGACCAAGTTCCGCACCGAGCCGGGCCAGGTGACGGGCACGCTTATGACCAAACTGGGCAAGATCAACCACCTGAACAAGTTGGATTGCCCGTTCAGCCTGCGGGCACGGTTCGCCAAGTGCACGCCCCGTGAGGACCCGAGCAACTTTGACCCCATCATGCTCATCTATACCGACGCCGACCTGACCGAACACGGCTACGACGGCAACCTGGCCATCACCACACCGGCCGACCAGGACGAGATCGTGGTCAACGCGCCATGGTCGGGTGTGGCCGAATACCGCATCGCAAAGGTGCAAGAGAGCCGGGCCGGCAGCCTGGCCGGACTGGGTGACGCGGCCATTAACGACATCGAATACTGCTCCACCCCGACCTGCGGCGGCTACTGTGGCGACCGCAAGGACGCCTGCACCACCATCCACGCCGTCACCGACAAGGACGCCGCACCCTACGCCTGGCCGAATCACATCCAGGGTATCAAAAACGTCGTGACCGACGTGATCACCTGGTACAACCGGCCCATCATCGGCGTCGACGGCAACGTGGAGAATGTGGAATGCGCCGGCGACCGGATCATCGTGGCCAGCAACAGCGCCTCGGTCATCGCCTACAACGAGACCTACGACGTGAATGGCGTTTTGGACCAGGACGAGTGGAACGTGGTCGCCATGACCTACGCGCCCTCGACGGTGCCAAATGCCTTGTTCGCCCGCACCACACGCGAGATCTGGTGCGGGTGCGAGAGCGGTTATGTGAGCAAGAGCACCGACGGCGGCGGCACATGGACCAATACCAACGTCGGCACGGCGCAGACGATCAACGCCGTGTACGCCTACGACCAGGACCTGGTGTTCGCAGCCGGAAACGCTGGCGCCATGTACCGCTCGGTGGACGGCGGCGGCACCTGGGCCGACATCACCGAAGTGGCCACCACGGCCGACAATATCCTGGTGCTGAAGGTCCCGCCCGGTCGCATCCAGGAGGTCTATATCGGCACCAGTGCCGGCGAGATCTTCCGGTCGACCAACCAGGGCGACACGTTCTCGGCCTACTCCCTGACCGGGGGTGGGGTGGGCAGCATCGACGACATCGAGTTCACAGGACCCGGCAACGGGGACGTGATGTGGATCCTGCACAACGACGCCGGCCCTCGGGGCCGCATCCTGCGCGACCTGAGCGGTGGCGGGGGTGGCGCCGACGTGCGGGTGGAGTACGGGTACACCGACTTGTTCGCGGCGGGTTCCGACCTGAACGCCCTGGCCGTGTGCGGCGTCAACGACGCCCTGGCCGGCGGCGAGGTGAACAGCGGGTATCCGGTCATCGTCAAGGTGACCTAGTAGTGGCAGCTTGTTCAGAGATGGACGGCGAACGACTGGCGGGGAGGCGGCCCGTGCCGTCCCCCGCCTGTCCCTGAAATAGCCTCAGAGGAGGAACGAATGGAAAAGTCGAAAGAGTACACAGCCACCAGTGGCATCACCGTCACCGTCCGGCCCCTGCCGGGCGGCGCCTACCGGCGGCTGCAGATGCGGGCGCTGGAGGAGCACCCCGACGTCGAGCCGCCCACCAGAGAGATTGACACCGCCTTTGGCGAAAAGGAGACCATCGACGACACCGACGACCCCACCTACCGGGCCGAACAGGCCAGGGTGGAGCGGGATCGGGAGGAGATGGTTGGCGAGGCGGTGACCGACTGGTGCGTGGACCTGGACACAGAGGCCCACGCCGAGACCATCGCCCGGTTGGAGAAGCGGCTGGGGGCCTATCCCGAGGACGCCGACGAACGGCGCATCCAGTTCCTGTCGGACTGGGTGTTCCGCACCGAGGAGGACTGGCGCGAGGTGGTGTTCCTGGCCATCTCCCAGGCCGTGGTCAACGACGAGGAGGTAGCCGAAAGGCTAAAGTTTTTTCGACGTCAAATGGCGGGGGATCCCGGTGCTGAACCTGATGCACCCGGGCCTGCTGGAGACGACGGGGTGGACGTATCATAAGTCCTTCAGGGACATTGACGCGGCCCAGCGGTGGGGGTGCCCCACGCCGGGTGACTTTCACAACATGGACAAGGACGACAAGGTCGATGTGATTGCCTGGTACGAGGCCCGGTGGCGCATCGACGCCGTGAACGCCCACGAGGCGTCACGGAAGGCAGCGAGGAAAACATAGGTGATCTACTGTTTAGGACGTTCCATAATGACAAAGCCGGCAATGTCGGTTAGAGCCTTGCCTGAGCCGCCACCGGCAGTGGCCCAAGTGAAACCCTGTTTTCGCAACTCGCTCAATTCTTGTTCCAGTTTTCCTGTGTCGGCCTTGCGCCCCAACTGGACGCGCACGATCCGTATATCGACGTCTGCCATGTGCCACCTCCTGTTTTCCATTATATCCCACTTTGCCCGGCTGTCAAGGGGCAAGGCTAAAACTGTTGTGGGGATGACATAATATGGCATTGCCAGAAGTAGGGTTACAAGCCGTCCTCGAGGGCGTGGCTGAATTTGAGCGGGGGGCGCAGACGCTCCAGGATGCCTATGCCAAGTTGTCCCAGGGGGCGCAGATGCTGGCCGACGATTCCGAGGCGTCGGCCAAACGAACGACCAGCGCCTGGGACAGTATAGCCCAACTGATGAGCTTGGGCGCGTTGCAACAGGTGGCCGGTTCGGCAGGGCAGGTGGGCAATCAACTGCTAGGCATGGCCAAGTCGGCCACTTTGACCGCGGCCCGGGCCGAGGAGTTAGACGCTGTCCTGGCCAACCTGGCCGAGCGCAACAACCTGTCGGCGGCGGCCATGCGCAACCAGGTGGCGGCCATCAAGGAGCAGGGTATCACCACGTCGGTGGCCTCCAACCTGGTCTCCCAATTTGTGCGCTCCAACTTGGATCTGGAAAAGGCCAGCAAGCTGGCTCGTATTGCCCAGGATGCGGCTGTCATCTCCATGGAGGACAGTTCCCAGGCCCTCCAGGGATTGTTACATGGTGTATTGACCCTCCAGCCCGAGATTCTACGCTATCGGGGTATCATTGTCGACTTGCAGGGTGAATACACCCGCTGGGCACAGGCCAACGGGCGGGCGGTGCAGTCGTTGACCGGAGCTGAAAAACAGATGATCGCGCTGGATGCGGTCATTGAACAGGGAACGTCCATCGCAGGCACCTACGAGTCGGCAATGGGCACGGCCAGCAAGCAGATGCGGTCGTTTAGCCGCTATGTCGAGGAGTTGAGGGAGGACTTTGGCCAGGCCCTATTGCCGGTGTTTACCGAGGCCGTATTCACGGCCAAGGACTTTACCAAGGCGCTGATGGGGCTGCCCGAACCACTGAAGGCCGGCGTAGCCATGGCCGGGGCGCTGACCGGCGGCCTGCTCAAAGGCACCTCGGCCATGGTTGGGTTTGGGGCGCAGGTAGCACAGATTTCCCTGGCCCTTAAGACGTTGGCCAGCGCCGAAAGGCTGGCGGCTTTGGGTATCCTTGGCCCGGCCGGCCTGGTGGCCGCTTTGGTTGCCGTCGTGGGCCTGGGTGTGTACAGCGCGATCAAGGCCAACGAGGAGGCGCACCGGGATGAGGCTGCCGCCGTGCTGGCTGCCTCGGAAACCTACGACGAATATGTCCGGGAGGCGGAGCGCGCAGAACTGGGCAGCTATACGTTGTCGGAGAGTCTGTACGAGATTGCCAAAGGCGCGGCGGCGGCAAAGGACGGGGTAGACGCACTGGCATTGACGGAAGCATGGCGTGAGCTAGAGCTGTTCTTTGGCATTGGTGGTACCGGCATCGAGTGGTTGGATGAGTTTGCAGACAAGCTGCCCAAGGTTGGTGTGGATGTCGAGAGTGCAGCCGAACAGTTGGGCTACTTTGTGCAGGAGTGGGACGCTGCCAGGTTGGCAGTGATTGCTGACGAGGAGGCATTGCGTGCGATTGGTGTGAGGTTGGGACTGACAGGCGACGATTTGGAAGATTTCATCGCTAGAATGCAGGATGTCGTGCGGGAACATGAGATGCACGAGGCAGCGGTCCAGGCATCCGAAGGGCGCGAGGAAGAATACTGGAAACGCCTTATTGATACCAACGATGAACTCAGGCAGCGTGCCCGCGACCTTGAGACAATGGAAAAGTACGGCGAGCTGGCTAACGAAATGCTAGACTACGCCATTATACGCGAGCGGGACTATGCCTCGGCACTTGAAAGAAGCAATCGCCAGATCCGGGCCAAGGCAGCCCTTACGGCGATGGGAGAGCAACTATCGGCCAGGGCGGCAGGGAAGATCCTGGACGCCGAGAAAAAGGCAGACGAGGATCGGGAGGAAGCCCGCGCCCGGCTGATGGACTCGCTGACCGACCTGGAGGAGGACCACGCCAGCCGGGTGGCCGACATCCTGGAGGCCATGGCCGACACCGACGCCGACCTGCTGGACGACATGGTCCAGGCCGATGCCGATTATCAAAAAGAGCGCCTGGCCCTGCAACAGCAGTACACCGACGAGATCGCCCAGGCCGAGGCCGACCTGGCCCAGGCCCAGGCCGACGCCCGCAAGTCGTTGCTGCGTGACCTGGAGGACATCGAGCGCAAATACACCCAACGCCGCGAGGATGAGGCCCGCGACCTGGCCCGGGATCTGGAGGACATCGAGCGCGATCTGGTCACGGCCCAGGAGGGGGTCTGGGCCGACTATTACGCCGAACTGGAGTCGTTGGCCGAGGACCACGGCCAGCGCATGGCCGACATCTCGGAGAAATACGCCAACGAACGGGCGGCCATTGAGGAAAAGTACCGCACCGAAGCCACCCAGGAGGAGATCCGCGAGGCCGAACGTGAAGCCCTGATGGCCCAACTGGAAGAGTTACGGTCATTGCAGGCCGGCGGACTGACGGGCATCGACTACACCCAGGCCGTTACCGAGGTCCTGGCCGCCCTGGACGAGTTGAAACAGCAGGAACTGGCCGCCCTGGAAGCCGCCCAGGCCGAGGAGGTGGCCGCCGAGGAAGCCGCCTACGCCGAACGCCAGGCCAAGGCCGCCGAACGCCGGGAGGCCGAACTGGCCGCCGAGGTGGCCGCCTACGAGGAGCGCAAGGCCGAACGGGATCGCCAGTACCAGCAATCCCTGGAGGACCTGACGGTCTCGCTGGGCCGGGAAACGGACGAACGCCGGCGCAGGTATCAAGAACAGTTGGCCGACCTGAAAGCTGACCACCAGGCCGAACTGGCCGAGATCGAACAGGCCAACGTCGAACGGGCCGCCAAACTCGACCAGCGCCTGGCCGATGAAAAAGCCAAACTCGTCCAGGCCACCGCAGACCGCAAGGCGCAGTTGGTTGAGCAGTTGGGTGACGAACGGGCCAACTATGCCGAGCGGCAGACCGAGCTGGAGACCGCCTACGCCACACAGAAGGAAACCATCGACACCGAGCTGGCCAAAAAGACCGGGGCCATCCAGGAGGATCTGAACCTGGAACTGGCCGTCTGGCTGGACCACTGGAAGGCCGTCGATCAGGGCACCTACGACGCTTTGAAAAACATGGTCGAGAACAACATCCACGGCTGGGTCGACCGGGCCATTGGTGAATTCCAGCGTTTGCAGGACGAGGCGGCCCGGCTGGGTATGGTGGGCCAGAGTCCCGCGCCCTGGTGGTTGAAAATGGGCCAGTCGTGGGGCCAGGGGCTGGAGAAGGGGTTCCCGGTGGACCGCATCCTGGGCGGCGTGGAGACCACGTTCCGGGGCTTTCAGGGCATCATGGGCCAGCCGTCCAGGGTGGCCCAGGTGGCGCCCACCACCTACAACCAGCCTTCCCGGACGACCAACAACAACCAGCGCACCGTGAACCTGAACTATACCGGCCAACAGTACAGCGAACCCAGTTTGCAGGCGTTGGCCACCATGACAGAGATGAGAGCAAATGCCTAACATACTTGAGGGCCTGTGGGAATTTGAAACGGCCTATGGCGACAAATGGGAGTTGACCTGGCAGGGCGGCGGCATCACACGCATGACCGGCTTTGGCCTGCCCCAACCGTCCCACCAGGCCCAGCGCACGCCCACCCAGCACGGATCCAGCGAGCTTGGCTTCCGCTTCGAGGACCGGGAGATCATCCTGGGTCTGGCCTGGGCCTGCAAGGATGGCCGGCTAAAGACCCGGCGCCAGGCCGGCCCCTACGTGGCCCTGAACCAACTGGCCAGCCCGCTCATCCTGCGGCGCATGACCACCGACCACGTGGTCTTGGAATTGCGGCAACTGTTTTTTGCCGGTGGTGTGGAGCTGGACAGCCAGGAGTCGTTCGACGAGGTCGAGTACGCCGTGGCCCGGTTCCTGGCCCGTGACCCGGTCTGGTATCACGCCAAAACCAACACCGTCACCGTCACCTACGACGATATGGATCACGGCCTGTATGCCAGCACCTACACCATCGACAGCGACGACGGCCTGACCACGCTGGGAGATTGGTACGCCTACCCGACCATTGTCATTCATGGCCCCTGCACGTCGTTTGACCTACAGAGCACCACCAGCGGCCAGCGGTTGCGCTACTTCGGCAGCCTGGTGGCCGGTGACACAGTGACCATCTGCACCAATCCCGTGCCGGCCTACCTCAGCGCCACCGATGCCCTGGGCAATAGCGTCCAGGAATACATCTATCCCCAGGACGACTTTGGCGGCTTTTGCCTGTGGCCCGCACCGCTGGCCACCGGCGGCAACAACGAGTGGACGCTGGAGACATCCGACATGGACGCCAACAGCTCGATTGTGATCACCTGGGAGGACAGGTACCAGGGTGGCTGATGATCGTAAGCTCCGCATCGTAATTAAGGACCACGAATGTAACAGGGTCGGGGAAGTGGCCGCCTTTGAGTCGTTCGTATCCGTGAGCCGGGTTAACGACGTCGGGGAAGCCACGCTGGTGGCCGGGTACGGCGCCTCGGATGACAACGACGACGTACTGGACTCGCTGGACACGGCCGACATGATCCTGGAGGCGTACATCAAGCCACCGGGTCACACCACGTTCATGGACGATCCAGCCTGGGCCGGGTTCCTGCGAGACGCTCGTATCGAGCAGACCGGCCCTTCCCGGGTGGGCACTTATGTATTCAGGGACTACAACCACCTGCTGACCCGGCGGGTGGTCGTACCCCCCGAGGGCGGCAGCCACGACGAGCACTATGGCACCACGTCCAACATCATGCGCGACCTGGTGCGTGAACACGCCGCTGAGAACGCCGAAGAGGAGCGCCAGATCCCCGGTCTGAGCGTGGAGGCCAACGACGACGTGGACACGCCCGGCCTGTACTCGGACACGACGGCGTTGGTATTCGGCGCGGGTCTGCCCGAGTATGTGCGCGTCAACGACCTGTTCGTCTGGAACGGCTGGTTGTACCTGGGCACCGAGACCGAGCCGGACAGTGACAACTACGCGGGCATCTATCGTAGCGCCGACGGTACGACCTGGACCCAGGTCATGGACGGGACCTCCCCGGTCGAGGGTCTGTACGGCTATCCCATCACGTCGATCAACTGTTTCTGCGAGTTCGACGGCTGGTTGTACGCCGGCTGTTCCCAGGATTGGGAGGACGGCGAGGCGCTCGTCATGCGCACCTTCAACGGCGAGGACTGGTCGTTGGCGGCGACGTTTCCCAACCTGGCCGGGATCTGGTCACTGGCAGAATTTGATGGTGACCTGTACGCAGGCACAACTGGCGATACAGATTTAGGGTCGGAGACCTACCTGTGGAGCAGTGCTGACGGGCTAGTTTGGGTAGCAGCCGCCGACGCGCAAGTTAGTTGGGGGGTTTGTCCCAGTCTTGGTAGCCGCATTGAGCACATCCGGTGTTCTGCGTTATATACTTGGGGAAGTCATCTTTATTTAGGTACAATGTACAAATACGCTACTAGCGTACCAGGATGGAAGCGCGAAGAATACGAAGCGCGTATATATCGTACCGATGATGGTACAACAATAACAGAAGTCCTTGGGGTAGTCAGCGCCCATGAATTCCTATCATTTATAGAATGGGGCGATTACCTGTACGCTGGATCTGGACGTACAAGATGGGATAGTTTCCCCTGTGTCTCAAATCAAGACTATGGCAGCGGGGGCCGCATTTACCGCAGCACCTCGGGTGCGGCCTGGACGCAGGTGTTCGGCGGCAACCTGGACAGCACGCACTACTCCGCTGCCATCTCCGACATGATGGTCTCCACCGACTCCAACGGTGAGGATGCCCTGTGGGCCGCATCGGGCTGGCGCAAGGGCGGTTCGGCCCGCATCTACTATTCGCTGGACGGCGAGACCTGGACATTGGGGGCGAACATCACCACAATACCATACGCATTCACCCTGGCCCTGGTCCTGTTCCTGGGCGAGAATTATGCCGGGATGGGTTGCTACGCGCACGCCATCTCGGATCCTGGCCTGGGCGACGACTGGTCGCCGGACCATGGCGACGTGTGGCGCGTGGTCCTGTCCGCCGGCGACCTGGCCGAGTCGGGCGCCACGGGCCGTTGGGGTACGTTGTTGGACAAGTTGCGCGAGATCGCCGAGCAGTCGGGCAACCATGACTTTGGCATCGTCGGCAAGGACAGTTTGCTCTACTGCGACATTTACCAGACGTTCGAGTTCCGGGTGCGCTATCCGCAATGGGGAACCGACAACCGATGGGACGGCACGCAGGGCCTCAGCTTTTCCATCCAGCGGGGCAACATGGACCAGCCCGAGTATGCCACCATCCGCGGCAGCCGGCCCAACTACCTGTATCTGCTCGGGCCCTCCAGCGGCGAGGAACGCACAATCGACGAGTACCCGGACGCGGTCTCTATGAGCGAGTCGCCCTGGAACCGGATCGAGGGCACGGCCAATGCCCAGGCCGTGGACACGGCATCAGCCCGCAACTCGATGGGTTGGTCGGAGTTGGAACTTCAGGGACCGTACCGTGAATTCCAGTTCCAGGCGCTAGAGACTGAGATCTGCTACTTTCCCGACACCTGGAAATTGGGCGACTTGGTCAGTGCCTCGTTCGCTGGGGTACTGGCAGAGTGCAAGATCCAGGAAGTGGCCATAATGGCCATGGAAGGGGCGGCTGTGTACACCATACAGCCGACCTTCAGGGCCTTGAGTGTCGAGGTGGAGGCCACGCCGGACGTCGTGATCGCCGGCAGCTTTGCCCGGGCAAACCTGGCCGGGGCGTCAGCGCACATCTCCTACGATGATGGGGCGACCTGGGAGATGGCCACCCGCTGGACCACGAACATGAACGAGACGTGGGACATGATCGAGCACTCGCGGAGCGGGTATCTGTTCGCGGCGGTGGGCAGTGGCACTGGCGGTGCGCTGGGTGAGATCTGGCGTTCTACGAACCGGGGTGTCAGTTGGCAGCGAGTCGAACAGCACGCCAGCGAACGATATTTCTGGTCCCTGGTTGAAGCGGCCAACGGCGACATCCTGGCCGGGACGGCCACCACGGGCGAGTTCTGGCGCAGCCAGGACAACGGCGATACCTGGGCCAAAGTCGACCAAACGGCAGCGAACCGGACCATCTGGTGTATGGCACGGGCAGACAACGGCGACTTGTTGGCGGGTTGTAACCTGCGGGAGGTATACCGCTCACAGGATGACGGCGCAAACTGGGCGCTGGTGGACACGCTCGCACCATCATTCGAGACCGTGATACGTTCTATGATCACATTGTCCGACGGGACGATGCTCTGCGGGACTGGATTCGGTCGTGCAGAAATATGGCAGTCCACGGACAACGGGGCGACGTGGGTCTATATCTCCAACTTGCCGAGCGAGGAGAACTGCTTCTGTTTCGCGGAAAGTGAGGATGGCAGCACGGTATTCGCCGGGTCGGGCAACGAGACCAAGGTGCACAGGTCCTACGACGGCGGCGTGACGTGGAATTCGTCGGATCGCCTGTGTAATTCGGGTGTGTATGTCCGATCTCTGGCGGTACTGGCCAACGGCGACATCCTGGCCGGTACCGACTGCGACGATGGCGTGACCGACGTGGCGAACGTGTACCGCTCCCAGGACGACGGGGCGACGTGGGCCTACTTCTCGCAGATTGCGGGTACGCCGGACAACGAGGTGAACACGCTGCTCGTGCTGTCGACGGAGGGATCGTGAGCGATCAAATATTCCGTCAACTCCGGCAGATGTTGAATTCCATCGACAGCCTGCAACGCCGTATTGCCAAGCTGGAGGGGGACGGCCGCTTCCAGACGGCCACCGATTGGTCGCCGTCCAACTGGTGGGGCTGGTGTTCGCCCACCCAGCCAGTCTCGCGCATCGTCCAGGTGCACGGCGGCACATTCTGGGAGTGGGACAGCGCCCTGGGCACGGGCAACTTTCGCCGCCTCGGGGATACCATTTATGATTATTCGACCTGTGATCCATTCGCGGCCTCGGAATTCTACAAATGGACGTTGCTCCAGGCCAACGTGTCGGCCGACCCGGTCACATTGCGCATCCACGAAAGCACTGAATTCGGCACGGCAGCAGAGTGCGAGGCCGACTTTTGGAGCAACGGCATCGACGACGACCTGTACGGAACCTATTTGCCGTTGTGCGTGGTGGTGGTCAAAAATGACGGCAACCTGGGCGTGGCCGGGGCCATCGAGAATATCACCCTGAGCGATACGAACTACTCCTATTTTATGGTCCGCGACATGCGGCCCTGGTTGCACCTGCACACGTGAGGTGATGTGGTGAGTAAACTCACACTCCATTGTCAGGGCGTGCCGGGATTCGTGGGCCGGTTCCTGGAACGGGGCGGGTCCACGCACCTGAAGGGCATCGGCAACTATCCCACCTATCCCAACGTGACGACCATCGGCCGCGTCTACTACGACCAGAGCAAGGTCGACGATCAGGTGCGGGGTGGGGCGGTGGGGGCCGATGCCATATTCGGCGCCTGCTGGCCCGAGATCCAAAAGAACCCCCAGGTGCACGTCTGGGAGACACCGGCCAACGAGGCCAGTATCTGGCTGCCCTCGGTGGCGGGTAGTTACGTGGCCTTTAACCAGCGGCTGATCCAACGCTTCCACGACGCCGGGAAAAAGATTGTCGTCGGCGCGATCAATGTCGGCTGGCCTCGTTTGCCCCACGAGGATGGCGGGGCCATGATGCGCACCATCCAGCACGCCGCCCGGGGGGCCGATGGATTATCATTCCACGAGTACGGCTGGGAGGACATGCGCCAGGGGGCTTCGTACTACTGCCTGCGGTACCGCCGCTTCCATGACTGGTGCACCAGCCAGGGCCTGAACCACCCGCCATTGTACATCACCGAGTGCGGCATCGACCGCACCAGCCCGCCCGGCCCCGACTTTGGCCACAGCGGCTGGCGGGTGGTGCTGAACGGCAACGAACAGGCATACGTGGACCAGCTCATCTGGTACGAGCAGGAATTGCGCAAAGACGACTATGTCCGATGCGCCACGATATTCACCGCCGGTCCCAGTGGCTGGCAGAGTTTTGATATGTACGAGGGTGTTTCTATGCGGCTGGTCGATGCGCTGGCGGCGTTGGGGCCGGGGCCTGTGCCTCCGCCCGAGCCGCCCCCCGACCCGCCGGTGGAGGGACCAGTGGAAGTCAGGGTATACGACACAGAGGGGAACGAGCAGGATCAGGCGTGGCTGGTGGCCAACTATGGCCGGGTGACGGTCTCGGAGACGGGCGACTATGGCCTGGTGGAGCTGCACGAGCACCGGGGCGGGTCCAGTACGCTGGTCGTCACCGTCAAGGACCAGAACGAAGCCGGCATCCCCGGCGTGGTGGTGATCTTTGCCTGGCCCGACGGCCAAGTCCACGGCGTGACGTCCCACGAGGGCACGACGGGCTTTGGTATGGGTGGCGGCGCTTACTACAAACTGCCGGGACCGGGACCGCACACGGTGCAGGCCGGGAATGTGTCGGTGGCCGGCCTGGGCATGGCCTGGGGCACCAACCACGACCACCTGGACGTGGTATTCGTCGAGGGGGAACCCGACCCTGACCCCGGCCCACCGCCCGACCCACCACCGCCCGTCGACCAGATGGCCTGGGGGGTGGATGTGAGCGACCACCAGGGCACCATCGACTGGCAGAAGGTGGCCGGGGCCGGCTGCAGCTTTGCCCTGATCCGGGCCTCGGTCTGCCGTTCGGACGGTACCCTGGTGCCCGACGGCCATTTCCTGGCCAACTGGAACGGGGCCGGGGCGGTGGGGCTGCGACGGGGTGTTTATCATTATCTGGGCACCGAGCAACGGGGCCAGGCGGCCTTTTTCGTGGGTGTGGTGGGTGATAGGGAGCCGGAGTTGGGCTACTGGGCCGACCTGGAGCACAACGGCCTGGACAGCGGGCGGTGTGGTGAGTTCCTGGAGGCCGTGGACCGCAACCTGGCCGGACGGGGGACGTGCAACGTCTACACCCGGGCGCAGTTCCTGGACCGTTGGGGGACGCCGGCCTGGACGTGGGGGCGCTTGCTGTGGGTGGCCCACTGGACGGTGATCGATACGCCCACGCTGCCCAATGCTTGGGATGACTGGGAGTTCTGGCAGTACAGCAACCAGGGGGTGGTGGCCGGCATCCCGGCCCGGGTGGACCTGGACCGGTACAACGGCACGGTGGCCGAGTTCCACGAGCAGTACGGCGGCGAGCCCTACGTGCCGCCAGAGCCGGTCTACTACACGCTGACGGCGCTGGTGGATGGGGAGGGCGACCTGGAGGTCTATCCCGAGAGTGGCGACAGGCTGTACGCTGAGGGCACGGTGGTCTCGCTGACGGCCTTTGCCGACGAGGGTTGGGTCTTTGATCGTTGGTCGGGGGATGCGATGGGCAGCGACGAGACGGTTTCGGTGACGATGGACGGCGACCGTTCGGTGACGGCCCACTTTGTGGAGCAGGTGCCGGGACGCTACGGGCTGGGGGTCACGGTCGAGGGCGGGGGCGTGGTGCAGGTGGTGCCCGAGCAACCGGGGGGCTACGAGCCGGGGGCGACGGTGAGCCTGACGGCCTACCCGGATGAGGGCTGGGTGTTCGACCACTGGTCAGGGAGTATGACCGGGACGTCTCCTGTGGTGGTGATCACGATGGACCGGGACAAGGTGGTGACGGCTCATTTCGTGGAACAGGAACCGGACGAGTGGGGTCTGCTGCTGGAGAAGCTGGACAGGGTGATCGATTTGCTGGAGGTCATTGCGGGGGTATGAAACCGGACTGGGAGCGGGAGGGGGTACGGCTGCACCTGGGCGACTGCCTAGACGTGATGCGGGGCATGGAGCCGGAGAGCGTGGACAGCGTGATTTGTGATCCACCGTATGGCCTAGAGTTCATGGGCAAAGACTGGGACCACGGCGTTCCCGGCGTTGCCTTCTGGCAGGCCGCGCTTGAGGTCGCCAAGCCTGGCGCAATGCTGGCAGCCTTCGGCGGCACCAGGACGCATCACCGCCTGATGGTGGCGATTGAGGATGCAGGCTGGGAGATTCGGGATTGCTGTATGCTCTTTTGGGTGTACGGATCAGGCTTTCCAAAAAGTCATGCAATTGGGAAGGCTATCGACCAGCAGGAATACAGGCGGCGCGAGAAGGCCATCAAGGATGCGTTGGCAGAGAAGGGTTTTACTGATGTTGTTTGGAATACCGACCGTGGATAAAATTTGGTGCGCCATTATGGACGCCGTAGTAATGGCAATCGTGGCACAGGCATTGCCCGTTGTCTACATCGTGGCGCAATTCAGGGAAATCCTGTATGGACTTGACATGGTGGGCTTCCAGATTTTCATGGCTCCCGCAATTTTGACAAGTAAATCCATCGCGCTCAAGCACGGCTTTTTTCCAGGCAAGATCATCGGGGCTTCGCCTGCCCTGAGAATCCCAACTATCGCCCCGCTTGGCCATGCCCTGACATTCTTTGCTGCAATACGTCTCGTTATACAGCTCATCAAGTCGGCGATCAATCAGGCTGGAGTTTGGGCGGCGAAATTCCTTGCCACAAATGGCACAAGTGCAAAGCGTAGTGTTGGCAAGGATGCGACAGCGACGAGAGCAGTACACCGAGCCGCGAACGTGCGATGGTGGGCGCAACAGTTCTTTGCCGCAGTGTTCACAGACGACGGCAACTTTCCGAGATTGCGCGGCGGCGCTACATTCACGGCTGCAAAATCGTTTCTTGGCATACTGGGGCCAAGAGCGATTAGGCTCCTTGGGGATAATCGCGCCGCACATTTCGCAAGATTTCAGTTCCATACCACGATTATAGCAAGGGTGTAGATAAATGTCAAGTGTGGCAGAGCGCATTGCAATCGAGGTTGACGGGTTAACAATCGAAGTCGAACGATTGGAGGATGGCACATTCTGCAAGCCTGACTATCTGGCGGGGGCGGAGCGGGAGGTGGTGGGGGTAGGTACGCACGGCAAAGGTAGCTACGGACAAGGAATGAGCGTTGAAACAGGCTTCCGTCCCTATGTCGCCGGAATGCCTAGCGAGAACAACGAAGGCAAGCACAACATCACCACCCCCGCCACCGACGCCGCCGCACTCTGGGACGGCTGGGGCACGGCGCTGAAGCCCGCCTACGAGCCGATCATCCTGGCGATGAAGCCGCGCGACGGCACGTTCGCCAACAACGCGCTAGAGCATGGCGTGGCCGGGATCTGGGTGGACGGGTGCAGGGTGGGGACGGCTGACAACCTTAATGGAGGCACATATTCAGAAGGAGGCAAAGCAGGACCAATGCCAGGAGATACACGCAAAGGAGCGGCATTGGGAATGTTTGAGCCTGGTGCCAAGCCTGATTATCCATACAAGCAACCCGCTGGCCGCTGGCCACCGAACGTCCTGTTATCCCACACCGACCGCTGCGTCAGGGTCGGGACAAGGCGGGTGAGGGGGAACGGGCATTTTCCAGACGGGGGCAAGCGCACAGGTGAAAAACCAACGGGCATCTATGGTGCATTTTCTGGCAATGAATCACCAGAACGACACTTGAAAGATGAGACAGTAGAAGCCTGGGACTGCTCGCCCGACTGCCCCGTCAGGCTGGTCGGGGAGGATAGCGGGGAAATCAAGACAGGAAACATCAAGCCGCATAAACAGAGATTGGGAGATGCGCCATTCCAAAAGAATACCAGCACGCACATTACAAGTACATTCAGCGGCGACCACGGCACCGCCGCCCGCTTCTACCCCAACCTGGAGCCGGACAACCGATTCAAATACTGCGCCAAGGCGTCACGGCGGGAAAGGAATGCCGGGCTTGAGGGGATGGAGGAGAGGGAGTCTCACAAGATGAGCGGGGGCATTTGCATCGCAAAAGGACGCACGGCAGCTAAAGGTAAAGCAACGATGCAAAACCATCACCCCACCGTCAAGCCTCTCGCCGTGATGCGCTGGCTCTGTCGCCTCACCAAAACACCAACCGGCGGCGTCGTGCTTGATCCATTCGCGGGCAGCGGAACCACAGGCATGGCGGCTATCATGGAGGGCCGCGAGTTCATAGGCATCGAAATTGACGCCGATTATCTGGAGATTGCCAGGCGGCGTATCGAGTGGGCGCGGGAGCAGGTGAGGGAGCCGGTGCAGCTTGAGCTGGAGGTAGAATGATAATCCCCGCCACCATCTCAGGCCGGCCCGTCACCACTCGTGGCGTCCACCTCGCCCCCTTCGGCTTCCACGACGAGTGGGTCGCTGACGCCGGCTACTGGATCGACCTGTTCCAGTCGATGGGCATGTCCTGGGTCCTGGCCCTGAGCGAGTCCGATGCCCTGGTCAAATCAGGCGCGGCGGAGGCGCTGCTGGACGGCGGGATCATTCCCATTACGCGCTTTGCCTACAAGTTCCCCGACCCCTGGACCGAGATGGCCGCCACCGAGCAACTGGTGGCCCTGTACAGCCGGTACAATGCGCCGTGTATCATCCAGTTTGCGAATGAGCCTTTTGACATAAGAGAATGGAAAAACAAGGACGTACCACCCGAGGACGAAGCCTGGGCCATCATCCGCGACCGCTGGTTGCAGATGGCCGCCCTGACGGTGGAACGGGGGGCCGTGGCCGGCTGGCCCGATGGACCCTGCTATGACCGCAACCCGTTCGACGTGATCGGCGACGAGGCCCATCACTGGCAGGAGGGCAACGCGGTCTACCTGGCCCATTGCTATGGCAAGGGGAGGCCAATTGACTATCCGACCGACGACGTCACCCGCCACGGCACACCCCTGACTATGGAGGGGTACCGGGCCGCCCTCGACGACTATGCCGACGACCCAGCCTGGAATGAGGGGGAGCACGTCCTGGGGCTGATGAACCAGCAACGGGCAGAGTGGGCCGACCCCAACAAGACGCCCATCGACGACGACACCTGCTGGCGGGGGTGGGAGAAGGTGCTGTATTGGTCGCGGCAGACATTCGGCTTTGACGTCCAGATGGCCATGACCGAGGGGGGCTGGACGCCCAGGGACCGGGCCGGCAGCAACCCGGTGGACATCAGGTGGCCCTACACGACGCCCCGCATGGTGGCCCAAAAGACGCTGGCCATGTACGACTGGGACTCGCCGCTGTTCGCCATCTGTCCCTGGTTGTTGGGTTCTGAGAGCATGGGCGGGTCGGGCTGGCCCTTTGATGCCTGGACGGGCTGGGCCTACGATGACAAATACGGCTTTGAGAAGCCGGTGATCAAGCTACTGCAGGACAACCCGCCCATCCCGCCCGCGCCACCCGAGCCCGCGCCCGAGTGGGCCGAGGTGCTGGACCTGGTACGGGACGTGCGGGGGATTGTGGAGGGGATGCGGCCATAACGGGAAGGCGCGCAGGTACAGAATTGAGGGAGGTACGGAAATGTATTGCAGCAACGCACAGAACGAACTATGGGATGTGACGATTTGGGACGGGTCCCGGCTGATCGGGACCGCCGAGAACATCGTGGCACCGGACAAACGGCAGGCGGTAAAAAGAGGCATCCGCGCCATAAGCCACCGGAGCCGGAGGCAGAAACACCAGGAGCAGTTCAGCCAGTTGTTGAACCATATCAACATGCCGAACTGCTGCGATCCGCCCGATGGGGTGCGGGTGTTTGCCGCTGAGAAGGAACGCGGCAATTTGGTCATCGGATAACGGGGAGCGCCTTCCCTGGCAAGCGGCCTCCAATGGGGGCCGCTTATTGTCAATCTTGTCTAATCTGTTTGGGATCGTGAAAAGATGAGGACATGAACGAATATACATGGAAACTGATCATTAAACCTAAACGTGGATTGAAGTATAATCCTGGCCAGCCGCGAGTACCAGCGGGGGATTCTCGTGGTGGGCAATGGACATCTGGGAATGACGGTGGAACTTCAGGTGTCGTTAGTTTTGCTGAATTGAGCAAGGCTGAACGTGACGATTTAATTGATAACCTTACCCCAGACACGAACCTTCAGCTATTTCATGGAACCCGTGATCCAGATACCGTCATCCGAATTATAGACGAAGGGTTCGATCCGTCTCAGCGGCCCCAGAGCGGTCGTATTTATCAAGGTAAACTTGCGCCTGAAACAGGATTTTATGTATCACCCTGGAAATTGGTATCCAGTAGTTTTGGTCGATATGTTATTGAGTTCAACAGCCCTGCCGAGAAGCTAGTATCTCCGCCGCAGAAAGGACTTGGTGACGAATCACCAGATGACTTTTGGAGGAGTACCTTTCCGAATTCGTTCCGTCCTGGTCTTTCTAGGACGCTGAAAGGGGGAGAGAGCCAGGGCCTTTTAGTAAAGAAGGTTCCCAAGCATGACGTTAAATCTATTTGGCTGTGGGACGGCAGTAAGGGAGAATGGACACCTCTTGGTCCAGAGCAGTTCAAGCAGAATTATGATCAAGGTGCCTACAAAAGTGTCGTTCCAAGGGTTTAGGTCGTTGGAGCTTAGAATCTAACGAGCACGCCTGCCATTCATCCCAACCAGACATTTGATAGACCTGATTCAGAATCCAAATATACACGAAGTCTGGTTCGTCTGGCATGTGTAACAATCTATCCGTTGGAATATCCCAATAGGCCGAACCAAGTCGATAGCACCAATTAGGGCACTGCACACGATCTTTCAGAAAAAGCCGTTGTTGTTCGTGCAAGTGCGACACATACCTCTCTGTCAAACGAATGCCGGTACAAAATGAAGAGTTGCGCAATCCATCAGAGCAGGTCATTCGTTGACGATCAATGTTCGGATGGAACGGGCACAGCCATCCATGTTTCCAGGAGATGACCAAGGGGCCGAAGTCTCCCCACATATCTGTGTGAATTCGTTCAAGGAGTGGGGCAACTGTAATGGTTCTTTTGGGAAAATGCATATGATGTTCCTGGCCGAATTTATCTCTGGTTGAGATTGTAGCAGCAGCAAACGTTTTTGTGTAGGTATACATTCCGATCTACTCCCTTCCTTTTAACGCCTCCTGGGGCGACAGCCCAAACGTTTCCAACTGATCCCGCAGCACCGCCGTCTTGGTGTGCGCGTATACCTTGCGCGTGGTGCCGATGTCCTGGTGGCCCAGGTACGCCTGCACCGACTCCAGCGGCATCCCCTCGTTCAGCAGTTGCGTGGCCCGGAAGTGGCGGAACGAATGGGGCGACGTGGACTCGTGCAGGTCCAGCGCACGGGCGGCCTCTTTGACCAGGCGCCAGATGCTGTGGGTGCTCAGGGCCGAGCTCTTGCCCTGGCCCATCCGGCCGTGACTGATGAACAGGGCCGGGTCGCCGTCCACCCGTTCCCGCAGGTAGGCGCGGATGGCGCGCTTGGCCTCGGCGGTCAGCAGGATCACCCGTGTCTGGTCACCTTTGCCCACCAACTGGACCTCGTCGGCGCGGGCGTCAAATACCATCGCTCGCGTCAAGCTGGCCACCTCCGATATGCGGCCAGCCGAGGCATAGAGCGTGTGGACAATGGCCCGGTTGCGCAGCAGGATCAGCCGGTCCCGCCGCTGCTTCCAGCCATCCCCCTCCGGTAGCTGCAACTCGTCATAATATGTTACAATAGCCGGGACTTCGGGGTCGACGCGCTTGTGGGTGTAGGCCGTCGCCTTGCGGCCGCTGCGGGCCTCTTTCAGGCGGTTCTCGGCCTTGGTGAACTGGAAGCCGGGCACCAGCAGGTCGTGGGTGTCCATCCAGACCAGGAAGCGGTGGGCGGCGGCCACGTAGGTGCGCACCGTCTGGGTGCTGTAGGGTTCGTCCCGTTGTTCGGGGTCGACCAGCCAGCGGTAGAACCCTTCCAGGACACCCTCGTCCAGCTCGAAGGTCTGGATCTCAGCCTCGTCGCCGTCCAGGTACTCCAGCAGGGCGCGCAAGCCGCTGCGGTAGGTAGCGTGGGTCTTGGGCTTGGTCAGGCCGTCCAGGAAGCCGGCGGTGGCCTCGGTTAGAGTGAAAAAGTTGGATTGGGTCATGGCTCAAAAAACGCCTCCTCGGGGTAGGGGGCCTTGGCTTTTCCCCGCCCTGTACTCATGTTCTCTAATCCACATTAGTTTGCATTGATAATGGCTGGCTATTGACGGTATCGCCCTACTCTGTATCGCCCGGGGCGGCCTTTTTGGTGCCCCTGGCCGAACATTCCGGGCACAGGTCGACCATCTGGCCGTAGAGGCCACCACGGCGCACGTAGGTCCAGCCCTTGGCCCCGGCCTGGGCTCGGGCAGCCCTGGCCTTGACCTTGGAGCCAGTCGTGCCGTGTATCCAGACGCCACAGTCCTGGCCGTCACAGAATACGTCGGTGGTGACGGTGATGCTCATAGTACCTCCCTTGTTCCAAGATACCCCCTGCCCCAATTGACACTTGGTATACACCTTATGTCAAGACGGTATAAGGTGTATAGACTAGACATAAGAAACCACGGACCAGGCCGCTCGGGTGACCAGCCCGCGCCTGGCCCGTCCTGCCGGTGCGCGTGGGGCCTGCCAGACCATACGCGCCATCAACCGTCAAGGTCATCGATCCTCCTTCGGTTCCGCGATGAGGTCCCGGCCACTGACAAGTAGGGGTGGGCGGGTAGGGTTGGGGTTGGACGGGGAGAGGGAAGGGGGTGCGTCGGTGATGTGGGGGTAGGGGTTGGCCGGCGGATACTCGGACAGGGTATCCTGGGCCTGGCGCACGTCGTGCCGGTGCATGGCGACCAGAATCAGGAACGAGGTGGGAATGCCGGCGGCGACTCCGCAGGCGATGCCGACGAGCACGGCCAGGGCCTCGGTTTCCAATCGGTAACCGACTACCACTGCCGTGGTCACACCGAGTACGACAATTAGGCCAATGAGTACGTTTTTCATAGTAGACTCCTCAGAGTTTGATGGTGCCAATCTCGCTCAATAGGTCGCCCAGGCTGCGCTTCTTTTTGCTGGCCTGAGTGCCCTTGGTCTTTGCAGGTCCCGCATCAGATCCCCCATCCACCGGCAGTCCGGCCTGTTTCAGCAGATAGCGGGCGAATTGCTCCTGTGTCTGGCGCACGGTGATCATGAACGTGCCGTTGACAATCATGTGGCCCCAGGTTTTGATACCACGTTGGCGCAGCAGGTTGGCAATCTCCCTGCCGCTCAGGCCACAATCCGCGGGAATCAGGAACGTATGGGAGGGACCGTAGGCTAGGTCTTGTGCGATGCTGAGGGTGGGACTGATCCAGTCAAAGATTGAGCCATATTCCAAGAGTTTGTCAAGCATGTTTGTTTTCTCCTTACAGGTCGACCTCTTCCCCGGACGGCAACGCCTCCAGCACTTGGTAGTGAGCGTCCAACTGGGGCAACTCGACCACCGTTTCGGGTTCCGGTTGTGTGGCCCGGCGGATGGTGGACGCCGTTTGCCCTTTCAGGCTGGCCGCCTCTGCCCCTGCCTGGACTACGCGCTCCACGCCCATGTCGAGGCCCTGCAGCCACGTACTCGCCTTTCCGCTGCCGATGCGATAGCCCAACCACAGAGCCGCCGGCACGGCCAGCGTGGCCAGCAGCGCCCACACCTGCGCCGTTTGCTCGGGTACCTGGGACATTCCCCGCCATACCAGGTAGCCGATACCGGCCACGAGGCCCACTACGGCCACGACCAGCACCAGCACGCCCCGGCCACTGGCAAAGATTAGGTTTGTCGTTCTGTTTGTCGTTTCCATGTCATCATCTCAGTTCAGGAGCCCATGATCCACAGGATCGCACACGCCACCACGACGAGGCTCGCGCCGGCGATCACCAGGCACCATTGCGCCTTTTGTTTGAGCGTCAGCCCCGGTCGCTCGCCGTCGCCGTCCCGGTCCTTCTCCGCGCCCATCACTCACTCCCCTTCCGTCCCGTTGCCGTCCTGCCGGTCATCTTGGCCGTCCTGTTCGTCCTCGTCCGCGAACAACCAGCGTCCCAGCCGGCGTCCTGGGCCTTCCAGTGGCTTTGTGATCCATCCCACCAGCCACACCAGGAGCATCCCGGCCGCAAAAACGGCCACAATCATCAACACCAACTCCCACCACGGCGTCTCCATGCGTCCCACCTCCCGTCCGTCCTGCTGTCCTGCCTCTATTATACACTCTCACCCCCATCTCACACTAGAAACAATGCGCCTGTCGGTGTGAGAGTGCAGGGTAGGACGGACGGACGGCTGGTCGATGGCCACCGGCTCCGAAACGGCCTCGGGACAGATTCCCCAACCTGAACCTACCAGCCATTCGTGGGTCTCACGGGCCAGGACCAATAGTCGCATGGCCTGGTTGTTGCCCCGTGAGGGCAGGCCGGCCTCTTCCAGCCGTCTTTGAAAAAGTACACGCCCTTCGTCATTGGCCGCGGCCACCAGCGCCGCGCCCAGCTCGGAGCCGTCGAATAGACCTCCGTTGGGGATGTCCTGGCCCACCGCCTCGGCGTCGGGATAGTCCCACTCGTCGAATAGCCATTCCCCCTGGGCGTTGATGTCGTCCTGGTCCACGTAGGCCCCTTGCACCCGGTGGCACAGTTTGGTGCCGATGGCGTAGGCGTCCCCGGCCCCCAGCAGGAAATCGGCCCGTGGCAGTTTGCCGCCCACGGCCACTCTAGAGGCGTCGGGGTCCCCAACCCGCAGGGCCAGTTTACCACTCAGGTTGCGGCGGGTGGCCGGGCTGCCAAAGGCGTCGACCGTCGGGTGTTGGGTGGCGGCCAGTAGGTGGACGCGGGCCGCCCGGCCTTGGGCAGCCAGGTCGCTCAACAGGGCCGTGAACTTGTCGTCCTTGGCCCACACCTGGAACTCGTCGATCACGACGATCAGTCGCCCGTGACCGTTGTGGCCGTTGGCCTGGGCCTCGTACCGGGTACGCATCTCGCCAGCGGCCCAGGTCAGCGCCGAACGGGCCTCCGGGCCGTCGACAGCCACCGGCCCCACCACGCCCGGCAGCCGGGCCAGGGGACCGAGCCCCTCGCCCATCTTGCCGTCGATCAATACAATCTGGTTCTCGGGGTCGCGGGACAGTTGTAGCACGGCGTTGCGCAACGAGACCGTCTTGCCCGATCCGCTCTGGCCGGCCAGCAGGTAGTGGGGCGTGGCGTCGTTCAGGCCGGCCACGACGGTGGCGCCCATCTCATTTTTGCCCACCACCCACCGCCCGTCCAGGTGGGGCCGCTGGCACAATTGGGACAGGCGGACCATGGTCTCGGCCAGGTCGTCACGCCAGCCGGCCTCGACCCGCACGTATCGCCCGCGCATGAATGCCGACGGCGCGCCGTTGAACTCCCAGGGCACGAACTGGCGCAGCAGGGCGGCGTCTCTGCTCCGTAGGCTGGACAATAGCGGCCGAGCCTGGACGCCGGCGAACAGTTCCAGCGCCCCGGCACGGGGGCCAGCGATGCCCCGGATCTGCAAGGGCAGCGGCTTATTTTTGCTGGTGAACGCGCCCTGGTAGGCGGCCATGTGCAGCAGGCGCGCCCACTCTTTCAGGAGCTCCGCTTTCAGTTGTGCCGTTCTCTCACCTGTAGGCATAACACATACTCACCGTTCAGATTTGCCGCTTGTTTGGTCCCTGATTGTCATCACGGGGCCAGCCAACACCGATTGCCAGTGCTACGCTGTGCAGGGCAACTACATAGCCACGCCGATATTCTGGATCAATTCCATCCTGCTCGTCCAGGGTGTGATAGAGGCCGATCAAAATGTCACGCACTTCCGATTTCAGCATGGTCACCAGGCCCATTGCTAACCTCCAGTTCATTGAGAATGTAGAACGGGCATTCGGCTTTGTGCTGTAACCGTTCGGTCGCTGATGCAACGTGAGCGTCACACAGGATGCAGGTTTGATTTCCTTTCCCGATCACGCCAGCCTGTAAACGCATAACCATCTTGCTCTCCGCTTGTTCCAGAGCTGTGCGCAGATCTGTGGCCCCACTATCCACATCTTCACACCACCCGCACCAGCTATTCTCAGCGGTGGGGTTGGCCGGGTCGGTGGTGCGCCTACAGCAATTTGGATGACCGCATGGTTGGTATAGTATTTGTTGCATAAATCGCGTTGCCTGCTGTTGCGCCTCGTCCAGTTCCTTCTCCAGTTCTTGACATCTGGCCCGCAGATCTATATCCATTAGTTTTCTCCTTTCACCCGCCTGTAGGCATCGTGCCATTTCTTAATGGGTGCTGCTATCATTCGTGTGCCCTATCGGTAGGCATAACACATACTCACCAACGTCAAAACTACAAAAACCAGAATCAGCCACTGTACCACCCGCCACACCGCCCAGTGCTGCCAGCCACGGAACCGCAGCCAAAGGCGCAAATATCGTTCGTCGTGGTAGCGGCGGGGCTGACGTTTCATTCCGGCTCATCCCCTTCCAATATCGTGCATCAGCCTTTGCGCCTCAATATCACTCAGCCTGTAGTCATGCACGCACTCGGTCTCGCCATCGTTGGATTTCCACAGTATGGCCACCCTAGTCGGCGCTTGCTGGTTGCCGTAAACCTTGCCAGACACCACCCTTCCAGGTGGCATATTGGGTTGGCCATTGATCACAGCCTCTACATTGTTACAGATTGTTTGGAGTGTCGTTGTCATCTTGCTTCTCACTTTCGCTATTTGTTGCCTTTTCCATTGTCCGACCAGTGGACGGTCCACTGGTCGCCCGTGCGCTCCACCAGGCCGGCCGGGGCCAGTTTGGACCGGACGCGGTTTGATACGGCCGACTTGGACATCTCGACCGTATCGGCCACCGTTTTGTACGATGCGCCCGGCGCGTCCCGGTAGGTTCGCATGATGGCCCGGTCGATGTCGTCCAGGCCGACCGCGTCCTGCACGGCCGCCAGTTTGTCCCGCACGATCTGCGGCCCGTCCTGCACGGCGTCCTGTTCCGTTTCGACCGCGGCCGGGATGACCACCCAGTTCCAGGCCAGGTTGTGGTACGCCAGACGGTCCCTGTGCTGGTCGTACATGGCCCAGCATAGGCCGCCGACCACGGTCAGGACGGGAAACATGACCGGTGCGAACCGGGCCGCATCAGGCTTCGCCTCCAGCACCACCAGCAGCACCACCACGGCCACGATGTAACCAACCAGGGCGACCAGGGCCAGGCGATCCGGCGCATAGTCGTAGCCCTGTTTGAGCACCCACTTGTTGGACTGTTTGTCAAACCGCACGGCTTTGACCGTGTTCCAGCGGCGGAATGAGGACCACAGGAACAGCGACACGGTGCCCAGACCCTCCACGACCAGCCCGGCAACCACGGCCACCGCTACACCCATCGCCGGCCAGAACAGGACGTGGCCCTCGAACCAGCGCAGGATCAGGTAGTAGTAGGTGGAACGTCCGACGAAATAAGCGGCCGGCAATGCGGCCAGCGCCGGCACCAGCGCGGCTAGGTATTGGATGGCTGAATGGTTGCGGATCTGCTTGCGTTTGGTCACGATCTCATTCACTTACAATGCGCGGCATCATCAGCCGGCCCACCGATTCCTGGCCCAGCAACATCCACCAGTCGCGCCAGAAATACGTGTTGAATATCCCGGGAAACTCCGCACCGATGGCCAGGCATACGGTATAGCCCCGGTAGCCCTCCAGCCCCTGGATGTGGAACGCCTCGTCTTCCCAGTGGACCCACGATTTGCAATCGACGTGGGACTGTGGGCTAAAATAGTCGGTGATCCGATACCACTCATCAGCCACCGGGTTGTAATAGATGAACCACAGTTTTTGCTCGTTCAGGAAATGGACGTCGTTCGACTCGCAGCGCCAACTGTCCTGGAGGTGGAAGTTAAAGTATCCCTCAAGGTCTTCCGGCGCCCAGCAGCGGTAGGCCACCTCGCTGGTGCGGGGATTCGACTCGCCCTGAATATGGACGTGTGCGCCTTCCCTGGCGTCCGTGCCTACGTTGAACACCTGGCCGGCGGGGTACATCTCCCACCGGTACTCACCACTCTCATAGCCGGCGTTCTCACCAAAGATGTCAACCCAGCCGTTCGGGAAATACTGGCGATGGGGCACCGCCAGGGGTGAGATCAGGTGTTCTGTCGTTTGCAGGCTGTACGGGTTCGACGGCAGTGTGATACTCTCTGCCCCCGGGGTCAGTGTGTCGACCAGCACGCCCACGGCGGCCAGCAGCACAAACAACACGATCACGATTGCCTTTTTCATTCCGTGCCCTCCTGTTCTTCTACCCACGCCCCGGCCGGAAAGGCCAGCTCGGCGAATGGGCACTTTTTGTGGTGGCGGACGTCGGCATCGGGCGCCGCTTTGGCCCCGCACAGCCGGCACAGCTTGTCGGTAGGCTGGCCGTCGATGTCGTAGCGGTATTTGCTCAGGGCCGGCTCAACCTTGCGCAGGGCCAGCCAGAGGCGGCGCACGTCGGCGCGGACCAGGATGGTTGCCTGTTCAGGTGTCATGACTGACTACCCTTTCGGGTATTGTCATATTGTGGTATACTGACCAAAATGGACTCGCCACAACATGAATACCCCAAAACCAGATGGCCCACCTTGTGGTGGGCCAAGAACCGTGGTACAATTGGACGCCAGTTGCCGCCCACCGCAGCAACTGGTCAAGGCCAGGGTGTTGGAGCACCCTGGTCTTACTTTTGCACGTACTCGGCCAGCAACTCGCGGATGACCTTGGACAGCGATTTGCCCTCACGGATGGCCTTGATCTTGGCCTCCCGTTTCAGCCCAGGTGGCAGGGTGACGTGTGTGGATTCCAGTTCTGGTTCTCGTTGCTGCCCATCTGTACGCTTGTCCATACGTGTATTATAGCACATCTGGACAACCCTGTCAAGAGCTTTTGGGCTGAATTTGGGTGGATTGGGTCGATTTCCGCCGGCCCAGGCGCCTTGCACGCCGTTTGGCGGCGGCGGCCAGGATCTGCAACAGTCGCTCAATCGGTGCCGGGTAGGTAGAAGTAGCCATTTTCGCGCTCCTCCAGTTCTTTCATGCTGTCCAGGCGGAACAGGGGTACAAAGTGCGGTTTCACCTGGACACAGACGATCTGTTTGCTCTGGACGTCCAGCCGTACCTGGCCGAACAGGATGTGGACCACCTCCCGGCGCTCCCGGTCGTCCATGTCGGGCCACAGGCCGGCCAGTGATTCGAGGTAGGTCCCGGCCTGGACGATGGCCGGGGTATCGGGCACCTGCAGCCGGGCCAGTTGGTCCTGTAGGTGGCGCAGGTCGTTTTGATAATCCGCCTCGTCCATGCCCTGCCAGACGTAGGCATTGGTCAGGCGCGTGATGCGGCCCTGGAGCTGGGCGCGCAGCCGTTCCGCCCGGCTCTTTTCCTCTTTGTGGTTGGACAATTCCACAATGTGTTCCTGCCAGTCGTCGGGCAGCCGCAGTTGCAGGACGAGGGCCTCCATCTGCTCGTGTACGAGGGGCATTTGTAGGTATTGCCGGCTGTCGGCGCACTCGATTGCCTTGTCCCGGGCCGGACACAGGTAGTAGGTGGAGGCCAGCCGGCTCTTGTGGCTTTCCACCCACATGGGAGTGCCGCAGGTGTGGCAGACGAGCAATCCGCCGCTCAGGAGGTACTGGGTGCGGGCCGACTTGGGCCGGTACTGGCTCGCATTTCCAACCCGCTGCCGGTGGGCGGCCTGCACCCGCTCGAACAATTCTGGTGAGATGATGGCCTCGTGCTGGCCGGGGTACAGTTGGCCATGGTGTTGCACCTGGCCGGTGTAGAACGGGTTGCGCAGCAGGTAGGCGACGTTGTACCGGGACCAGGGACAGTCGTCCCGGGGATGGAGCTCGTTCAAGGCCGTGGCCAGACTGCGGAATGAGTAGGCCCCGGTGGCGTACATCTGGAACACGGCCTGCACGGCGTCCCGTTTCTCCTCGTCGATCACGTCCTGGCCGTTGTCCTCCCGCACGTAGCCCCAGGGTAGCTGGCTGGCGTTGGTGAGGCCGGCCTTGGCGCGGCCCCGTTTGCCCTTCACGACTTCACGTCGCAGGTTCTTGAGGAAATACTGGCTAAAGGTGCCTTTCATGGCCAGCAGCAGCCAGTCCTCCGCGGGCATCGTTTCGACGTCGGTGACGATTAGGTTTTCCTGTACGGCGGCGAATACGATGCCCCAGGTACTAAATCGGGCCAGAACCTGTAACTTTTCCATGAGGTTGCGGAAAAAGCGATCCATGTTGTGGACGACCAGCACGTCGATCTGTTTGGCCTCACAGACCGCCAGAACCTCGTGGAATACGGGACGGTGCTCTGTTTCGCCGGTGAACCCAGGCTCGATGTATTCGGTCACAATGCCCCAGCCCTGCTCCTGGCAGAAGGCGCGCATGTCGTCCAGTTGCTCGTCAACAGAGTGGCCGGCCATCTGTTCTTCGCGGCTGACCCGAGCGTACAATGCAGCCTTCACAGTTCATTCTCCATCATAAGAAACAATTCCCGGTACATTCCTCATCGGGCCACAGTTCAAGCTGGCCGTGGTCCTGTTCGTTGCGGAGGTCTACTTGGTCGAGTGGTTGCAAGCTGCGGTGAAGATAGCACACATAGCCCTCGCGCTTGTGGCGAATTAGGTTATCAATCCTAAGAGCCTTTTGCCAGTCATCGCCACACGACTTAATTTTGCGCCAGGTTTCCAGGTCGTGATACGTGCAGAACACGCAGCCGCTTTTCACTGGAATCTCCAGGCCGTTGCTTTGTAGCCATTGCACAGCCTTACCTCGTCGCCAGGGCTGTTCAAAATCCATGAACGGGTAATGGTGAGTTATGTACCTGACATCGCTGGTTCGCATTCTAGTCCATTCGTCTAGTGTTATCCCAAGCCACATCTCGACGGATTGTTTGTTGCGGTTCGCTTGTAGCCAGCGGCGAATGGGCATAATCTTCCAGTCATGCGTACACTGGCGGCGTAGCATCCCCGACTGTTTGCCATCGGGCCAGGTCGTGTAGGCCGCGATCATCAGTTCGCCCTTGGCAGTCAGTACATCTGTTGCACGGCGATAAGGTTTCACCGTCACCACCCGCACCCCCCGCGCCTCCAGCCAGGGCGTCCACTTGGCGGCGAATGCGTATGTCTCGCTGCGCTCGTGTGTTGTGTCAGCGTGGACCGCCGCGTCAACGGGCGGCAGCACACCCAACGCCGACATAGCAGCCAGGGCAAACGACTGAACGCCCCAACCCAGCGAAATGATGCGGAGTGGTTCAGTCACCCTACCCCCTCGGCCCCGGCGCCCCGGCCCCATCCCGCGCCAACCGGTAGTCGATGACCTCCTGCCCGGGCAACAGGCTGCCGGCCCCGGTGCGCAGTTTCTGCACCTCGGCCCGCCCCCGGCGCACGGTCTCGTAGTTGGTGATCTTGCGGAAGGCGGCGGCGAACACCTCGAACGCCTCGTCGCCCAGGGTCTGGCGCAGGCCGTCGAACACCTCCCAGTAGCGCAGCGCACATTCCCGGTCGTCGCCGCGGGTTTCGGGGTAGTGCTCCAGAATGTAGGCGACTTTTTCATCCCTGCCCATCCTGGTCACCACGTCGGGCGGCAGGTCGGTGGAGCCGCCGAACAGGTCATACTGTCGTGCGTGCATGGTGCCCCTCCCGTTCCTGCATATACTCATCCCACGCCCGCTCCCACCGCCGCCGGCATTCCAGGCACTGAGCGTCCTCGTCGTTCCAACCAGCGGCCCGGCGCATAGCCAGGCTCAGGGTACTGATCTCGAATGTGTTGCCGCAATCAGTGCAGGGCAGGGTTGTGGTTTGCTCTCTCATCTCGTCCCTCCTCGTGTTTTGTGTCCCCCGTCTGGCCACAGGGCCAACAGAGACAGCAGGAACCAACCCAACAGCCAGCCTACCAGCGTTATCATTCGTTTGCCTCCTCTACCCATTTCCTGGGCCAATGCACCGAGACCCAACCATACCCGCTCCAGTACATTTTGCCGTCCACACTCTCCCGCCAGCCCGGCCGGCCCAGGAACACCTTGCCTACCCGCACCAGGCCGTGCTCCTCGCGCCACGCATCCAACTCGTCGATGCGCACCCGCTCCAGCAGGAACGGCACCTCGCCCAGGTGGACCCACGGCGGCTCGGGCAACGGTGGGACCAGGGGCGGCAGGTCGCCGTTGTCGTGGTTGGTGTCGTAGTCGCTCATGCCACCGGCTCCCGTTTCCTGGCGGCCTCGGCCACACTTGCCAGCTCGGCCATGGCCTGGACCTGGTCCAAGCGGTCGTCGTGCGTGCCGTCGTGGCGCACGTTGTGATGGGCGTCGTTGGCCCTGTATGCGGCCTGGATCAGGCGGGTCAGGTGATATTCCAGCAGGCCGAGGCGGCGGGTGGCCTGGCGCAGTTTGCGGGCCGAATAGGTCACCAGGCCGGCGGTGGCCAGGACCAGGACGAGCAGCAGGGCGACGAGGATGTCGGTCATTTTACCACGACGGGTGGCGGGACGCTGCCAGGGCGATCAGTGCAACGCCGATCATGACCAAAACCGCGATGCCGATAATTGCCAGGTCTGTCATTTCTCTTTTCTCCTCTTCGGCTTGCACTTTTCCAATGCCTCGCGCATCTCGCCAATGCTGCCCTCTACCGCGTACCAGTGGGCGTCCAGGGCGTCGACGACCAGGCCCCGGTCGGGCACGCCGTCGCGGACCATGACCAGCAGCAGTTTCTCGATGGTGCCGGTGGCCGGCCAGCCGTCGGTCAGGCGGATGAGGGCGAAGGCGGGTGGGCGGGTGGGGGTGGGGTCGGGTGGTTGGGGTTCGGTTTGGTAGGGTGCTCTTTTTTCACTCATACTTTCCTTCCTTCCGGGCAGGGGTTGCCGCACCGGTCGTTGCGGTCGCCCCGCCTTGCCTTTTCCTTGCACATCACGTCGGCCGGGGCGTCGGGTTGCGGCTCAAGGTGCTTTGTGTCTTTCAGTGCCGCGGCCAGGGCATGGGGGCAGTTGAGACGGGCGGCCTTGGCGCGGGCTTGGGTGTAGTTCATGCTGTGACCTCCAGGTCTCGGGTTTCGCCGGTGATGCGGGCGAGGGTGCCGGTGATGATAGGCGCCATGCGCCTCACCCAGTCAACCCGGTGAGAGTGCTTGATCTGCAGATGCCAGGTGCCGTTGTCGCCAGGCAGGAGCTGGGAGCCACTGAAATTGGCGTTGAACGTGGCCTCGGTCGTTTGGACTTTGAGCAGGGCGAGGGCTTGGGTCCAGGTTTTGGAAAGATCCATTTCTTCTGTCTCTATTTCTTCTTCTTTCTTTAATTCTTCGGTTACTCCCTGTAGTAACTCCCCGTTACTATCTGGCGTAACACTAGGGCTAGTGGTGTTACTGTGGGGCGTAACACTATCTGTTGGGGTGTTACTCTCTGTAGTAACACTGTCTTGTTCCTCAGTTTCTTGCTTTTTGGTCTCATTGGCCAGCCAGAGTTTGTAGGCGGCTTTGGCAAATGGAGCCGCGTTGTAGATGGACGTAAAGCCTGGGCGCCGGGTGACGGTCAATAGTTTGCGTTCTTCCAGTTTGGCGATAATCTCCCAGACCCGCTGCTTATGAGCATAGCCCATTTGCATGGCAACTGTGGCCAGTGATGGCCGACTTTCCCCCAGCGGTGAGTTATAATGATAGCTGGCCAAGTGGATGATGCAAAGCATCTCCTGGCGACTCAGGCCCAGTTCTGCATAGGTGCGCAGCATGAATTGATAGAGGGGGACATAGCCCAGATCGGCCAGGTTATCCATCCCCCAGGTGAAACAGAATTGATCTTCTACAGACTTTTTACCCATTCCAGATCGGCCTCGTCGAGTGCGAACCACTCGCCATTGGTGCGCTTGTCAGCGAATCGCTCGTGCAAGTCCTTTTCGGCAGTGTGCATATCCTCAACAACGAATGTGTGAACAATCTCAACAGGAAAGGGCAGCAGGGGCGCGAACTGTTCAACTCGGGTGTAGGGATTCACGGACCGCCCAATCTTGTAATACCTGTCGCCCTTGAGAATGTAGATCCATCCATTGGTGGATTGTTTTTTGGTCTTTGGCGCGGTCCTGAATTGGGACCCTGCTTTTGCATATTGCTGCCCAAGCCATGTTTCATTGTGTGCGGCAATATGTTCATCGGTCACTGAACCGTACCAGATTTCCACAAGCTCTACAGCTTGCCGCCATTCGGCCCAGGTCAACAGGCGTCCTGTAAGATGGGTAAGCCAGGGCTGGATATGCCCTTTCGATGGAGTGAGGGGCAAGACGATCTCTGTTTGGTCTCCAACTCCAGTCAATGATGTCACAAGAATGTTGAGACGGTCAATCGACATCTTTCTCCCCCCCCAGCCACCTCTTCGCCCAGGCCACCCCGCGCCTGACAAGGTTCTTTTCCACCACCGGCCACACTCGAATGCCAACGTGCGGATTGTCCCTATCCACCACCTTGTACCGGTGCATCTCG
>Ga0180437_10001781_pt1 | contig 36118 bp, 29 predicted proteins | sample SS_ome_4_FD_132410 | JGI IMG/M metagenome (GOLD analysis project Ga0180437, IMG submission 132410) | Hypersaline lake sediment archaeal communities from the Salton Sea, California, USA - SS_3_D_1 metaG | ecosystem: Environmental > Aquatic > Non-marine Saline and Alkaline > Hypersaline >... | reverse complement strand
CTGGCGTGCCTACTGCAAGGCGCTGAGTCTGCCCGTGCACGCAAACGCCACGGAGGCCGCAACCGGGCTAGGCTGTCTGTCTCAGCCCCATCTACCGGCTCTCTACAACCTCGCGCGCCTGGCCGAATGCCAGAGGCAGCAGGCCGAGGCCGCGCGGCTCTACGCCCACTACCTGATGTTCGAAGGCAACCGCAGCAGCTTCGGCATGCGCGCTCGCGAGGGGCTGGTTCGGTGCGGAGGCACGCTCCCGGGGGCGGAGGACCCCGAGGTGGTGGACAGCTATCACGGGATCAACTTGAAGTCGAGTGGGGAACTCGTGGTGAAGGCGGCGCTTGGGGAGCCCGAACGCGTGGAAACCTTCGGTGCAGGGGAGGCCAAGCCGGTGGTTTATCGGTATCCGTCGCAGGGCGTATCAGTGGTCCTTACGGCGGGACCCGCCGGAGATGCTGTCGCAACCTGCATTCACCTCGAAGAGCCAAACCAGGATCGCGTGGGCGGTGTGCGTGTCGGAGATGGGTCTGCGCTATTGGAGGCACGCCTCGGCAGACCCCGGGAGGTGATCGGCGGGCCGGACGGCGCAGCGTGGTGGGATTACACGCGCTGGGGGGTCGCGTTCGGCGTTGTGGATGGGAGGGTGGGAGAGTGCCTGATCGGCGGGCGGCGGTGAGTCGTGAGTGGGAGCGTGTGAGAAAAGTGCGGGCAAGAGCAAGAGCTGTCGTGCAATCTGGAGCGCTCTGGCTATGCATGGGCGCGATGCTGGTGGGCAGCGGCGCGCGAGCGCAGCCGGATATGCCCGGGGGCGTCAAGTGGGCCATCGTAATCGGGGTGCAGCAGTACTCGCAGCGGACGGGGTTCGCACCGCTGCGGTATGCGGAGAAGGACGCGCAGGCCTTCTATGACGTGCTCGTCGATCCGCAGCGGGGCGCCTATGCGGAAGGTCGGGTCAAGCTGCTCACTACCGCAGCCAAGGGGCCGGACGAACAGCCGACCAGGGGGAACATCCTGGGTGCGCTGGAGCTGCTGGCGAGCTGGTCGCAAGCCGGTGCACAGCCTTCTCCCGATACAGTGGTCGTCTACTTCTCAGGGCATGGAGTGGAGCAGGACGAGCAAAGCTATCTGATCCCCTCCGACGCGGCCCGCACGGACCTGGATAACACGGCCTTGGCGCTGGATCTGGTGCGGGAGAAGCTGGCTCTGTCCGGGGCCAAGAAGCAGATCGTGATCGTGGATGCGTGTCGGTTCGAAAGCGTTCGGGGCAAGGCGGGAGGGGAGCGGCAGAGCGTGGAGTTCGCCCGCGCATTGGAGGAGTTTGCCAGGGCCGAGGGCCGAGTCGTGCTGGCCTCCTGCAGCAGCAACCAGGCCTCCTATGAGGATGAGGAGCGCGGGCACAGCGCTTTCACGGGGATTCTTCTGGACGGGCTGCTGGGGGCGGCGGACGACAATGGGGATGCAGTCATCACGCTTACCGAGTCGTATGAGTACCTGACCCGGGAGCTGCGCTCGTGGGCTGAGAAGCGGGGGATCGTGCAGTATCCGAGCCTGTACGGGGAGATCACGCTGACGCTGCCGTTGGTGCGGTGTCCGAAGTGGGCCGAGCTGAGGATCAGCTCGGCGCCGGATGAGGCCGAGATCTGGATAGACGGCGAGAACACGGGGCACAAGACGCCGTACACCTTGAAGATGGCTGTCGGTACCGGTCAGCAGCGTACGCTGGCGGTGCGGCTGAAGAAGGAGGGGTATCAGGACTTGACGAGAGACGTGACGCTACGGGCCGACGAAGCGAAGCCGCTGCTAGTGGGACTCAAACAAACACCTGCGCCTCTCGACACGGCGGGCACTCGATCAGTTGGAGTGCCTGGCCCACCGCCCTGGGGTGTGGCGCCTTTCTGGAAGGAGAGAGCAGAAGAGGAAGAGAGGAGAAAGGACAGGGAGCTTCGGTTCCGTTTGTGGGGAGTGGGCTGGACACATCGCGTCGGTTGGGATGGTTCCGAGAGCTGGGGCCACGGGATGAACGCGTGGGCACGTGATCCTCTCGGCATCGGCAACATCCAGTCAGTCACGGTCACCGACCCCACCGGCAAGGTCCACCGCGCGCCGGGGGATCGTGAATACCATGAGGAGCTGGGCGACGTGCTGTTGGTCGAATACGAGGAACGCTTCACTGAACCCCCCGGCTTCTCCGGTGTGTACACGTTCACCGTCACCAACAAGCAGGGCACGTCGGTGAGCGAGTCCGTCGCCCTTCCGCCATTTGTGAGCGCGCCTGTTGTCACCGCAACGCACCCTCGCAACCGGGGCGTGGTTGAGGAGACAGTGCCGACCTTCTCCTGGGAGCCAGTGCCGGAACCCGCGCATCTAGCATGGCTCTCGCTTCATGAGCAGAAAGGCGACGACTGGGAGAGCGTGTGGGCATTCGGCGGACCGGGGACCTGGGAGGTATTCCGGGAGCAGAGCTCCATCGTCTACAACTGCGATGGAAGGGCAGATCAGCCCGAGCTGATCCCAGGCCACACCTACCGGCTACTGCTGGGAGCAATGGTGCACCTGGGCGAACACGCGCAGGCGGAGAGCGGTCGAGAGATTATCTTCACAGTTGCTCCGGGCCCCGATGCTCCGCGACTGTACGACTGTGGGGTGGAGTGGCTGCACTCTGTGGAGTGGGATGGATCAGAGTCGTGGGGCCATCGCATGCACGTTGGCTTCAGCGACGCGCTCGGCCCGGAGAACGTTCAGACAATCACCATCACGGATCCCACCGGAAGAGTGTATCGCATCCCCGACTGCGACTACCACATTATGTCTGAGGATGAGCGCGGCCGTAAGGTCGCATGCAGCGAGTCCTTCGGGACTCGTCCTGCGTTCTCCGGCCTCTACCGGTTCGTCGCGGCGAACCGGCAGGGAAAGTCGTCGGCAGTGGAGCAAGTCCTTGTCCCTCCTTTCTCGGACGACTTTACCCCGGTCGTGACGTATCCGCTCAGCGACGCAGTGATCGCGGAGACGGTGCCTGTGTTCTCGTGGCAGCCGATCAGACGGCCCGGCTGGCTCAACCGGGTTCGCGTCGTGGATGTCACATATGGAGGAGAAGACCAGGTCTGGGCGGCGGAGGAGCCGTTCGGCAAGGAGGAGGCGGGCCTTTCGCTGAGTTACAACTTCGCCGGAACCGCTTCCCAGCCAGAGCTGGTCCCCGGCCATACCTATAAGCTCGGCGCGCAGGTGCATCACTACTTCGCGCGCGGCGGGGGCGTGGAAGCCTGGCGCTGGGTGCGCTTCACCATCGCTCCGCCCCAAGAGTAGGCGCAGGCCGCCGGCGCAACGACTCTCCCCGTCTCCCACAGCGGAACGCCCCGCGCTCCCCTCCCGCACGTCTGCAATCCAGCGTGGCCCATTCCACCCTCGGCGGACTCCCCGTTTGGTCGAACCACCATCGCACGGACCAAGAAAACGGCGCTGCCATGCGACTATGGATGTAGATGGAGGAAGAAGGAGGGACATGATGGTGCTTGCGGAGATTCGCCGCCGCGATGGAGACACAGCCCTAGGGCGAGCCGCATCCGCCGGGGTCACGGTGTGTCTTCTCGTCATCTTGCTGACCGTCAGCGTGTCCGGTCGGGCCCGCGCGGAGTATGTGCCGATCGACCTCGGAGCCGCGTACAACGAGTACAGCGATGGCTTCGACGATCCGTACTCTCCGCCGCGCGGCTTCTTCACCTATTACGAGGATGCTTCAATCGCGTACAACGGTGTGCCGTTCACGGTGAGGCCGGCCACCTCGCCGCCGACCTACAACGTCGTATCCACGCCTGTACACGAGACAGCCAGCGTCGATCTGCCAGTGCCTCACGGTCGCCTGGCCCGCATCTACTTGCTCGGCGTGGGGACGTGGCTGGCCGATTACCTGGGCCATCAAGGGCTGTGGTGCGACGACCCCGAACATCTCTGGTTCCGAGTTGACTATGAGGACGGCACGTCGGAAGACCTGTTCCCGGTAGATGTGGAAACCGGGCTGGCACAGATATCGGACATCCTGCGCGGGGAGGGCGCCGTCGAAAGCTTCGACGCATCTCCGGTAGGCTACGTCCACATGTACGAACTGATGCCGGACGACAAAGTGGTCGCCGGGCTGAGCTTCCACGACAACTGCGCCGATCCACCGGGCGACTTCACCATCTTGGCATTGACCGTCGAAACGCGCGAGCCGGACGCTATCGTATTCCACGATGACTTCTCTGGCACCACGATCGATCCGGGGAAGTGGCGCATCCACTGCAGGCACGCCTATCCACAGCATGACGGCGGGGAGCCGTGGTGGCTGTATACATTCTGGAAGCAAGACGATAGCCTGCAGTTGCGCGTGACCCATCAGAACCTGGTGTGGATCGTGGCCCGGTCGGCCCGACACTTCGGTGAGGAATGCAGGTCGTACGAGGTGGAGGTGTGGCAAGACGGTGTCTCGGGCTGGCAGGACTGGCCGATCGGGTTCATCACCCCGTACAGCAAGTTCGGGTATTACAACTGCGGTTGGCACTGGACGATCGAGTGGACGGGAGCAGATGGCGAACACCGCCTCGTGCAGGACGTGTTTCCAGAGCCCTTCCAGCCCTGGGTTCACTATCGCCTAAAGGTCGCGCGGGAAGGGGACGAGCTGTGCTGGTACATCGACAACAGCGATGGCGCCGGCTACCGACTCGTCTACTCGACGACCGACTTCAGTTTCCCGTTCCTATTTCCTCACCCGGTCTATCACATAGCTTTGGACATCTCGGACCGCGGGACGACGTATTACGATAACGTCGTCGTGCGCGGCCGGCCGAGCAGGGCGCGAGAGCGCATCGTGTTTGTTTCGGACAGAAGCGGCAACCGGGATGTCTGGATCATGGAGGCAGATGGCGGCAACCCCCAGCAGCTTACGACGAGCCCTGGGCTCGACGACATGCCGGTGCCGACACCTCCCAACTTCTGGCCCACTGGCTCTGCAATTGCCTACGTGTCGGATGACGGCAACCCCGCGCCTGGTGTGAACGGGCTCCCCAACACCGACGTCTGGGTGATGAATCCCGATGGTACGGGCAAGCGCAGGCTCACAAACGAACAGACGGCCTATTGCAGCCAGCCTCAGTGGTCGGAAGACGCCGCCTACGTTGTGTACGTCAAGAAGCGAGACGGTCAAGCGCCCGAGGTATGGCGCGTCAACGTCCTCACGGGCACCGACGTTCGGCTCACCACCGCGGGTGGGACGCACAAGAATCCCGAGTGGTGCGGCGGCTACCAGATTGTGTATGACCAGGACAATACCACAGGCTGGTGGGACCTGGAACGCATGAATCCAGACGGCAGCGGCCGCCAGCCGCTGGCGACGACCAGCCACAGCATGGCAGCCGCATGCGCCCATGGCGGCAGCAAGCCCGAAGGTGCGCCCCCCACCAAGGAGCTCGCCTACCTTCGCGTGGTTCCGCCGTCGAGCGAGATTCGGATCATGCGCGCCGACGGCGCCGATGACCGGCTGATCCGTGACAACTCGCCGGTCGCCTATGATGGCTGGGGACAGGTGGCGTGGTCGCCCGATGATTCCCTGCTGGCGGCGGCGATATATCCGTCTAAGCACCCCGGATATGTGGACTTCAACTCATTCGTGCAGATTGTCGATCCCGCTACCGGCGTCGAGCTATTCCGCACGAGCGAGGGGCGCAACACTTTCGCTCTCGAGTCCAGCCTGTACGATGACTTCAAGTTCAGCGCAGGCAACCGGGTATGGAATGAGAATGGGTTTCGCCTGGTCTTCATGTCCAACCGGGACGGCAACTGGGAGATCTATACCATGGCGCCCGATGGCAGCGGACAGGTGAACCTCACTCAGAACTCGAGCTGGGACGGCAGCCCGTGTTGGATGTGTCTCGGGCCGTCAACAAGCACGGTGCTGCAGGTGGAAATCGACATCAGGCCCGGGGGCTACCCGAATCCGATCAACCTGGGATCGGGCGGACTCATTCCCGTAGCCGTGTTCTCCTCCGACAGCTTCGACGCGACCGAGATCGACCCCGCTACGGTGGAGCTGGCCGGTGCACCAGTTGCGACCAGGGGCGGCGGCTACATGGCGCATGGGGAGGACGTGGATGAGGACGGGCTGTTGGACCTCGTCGTCCAGATGGAGACGGAGGAGCTCGATGCCAGCCAACTCCAGGGCACGAACGTCGTCCTCGCGCTCACTGGCAGCACGCATGGGGACGTTGACTTCGAAGGATGCGATGAGGTGGTGGTCGTGCCGCCGGACCTGCCGCCCGGTCATTGGGCCTATGAGGAGACCGTGGCCTGCCTGAGCGCCGGAGTCGTCTTGGGATACGATGACGACCTCTATCACCCAGACTGGCGCGTCACCCGCGACCAGATGGCCGTCTACATCTCGCGCGGCCTTGCCGATGGCGACAGCAACGTCGGCCCCGGACCGGAGAACCCGTCTTTCGCAGACGTTCCAGAGAACCACTGGGCCTACAGGCATGTCGAGTATGCTGTTGCGAACAGCGTCGTTCAGGGATACGGTGATGGCAGGTACAAGCCGGGCCTCGAGCTCGATCGAGCGCAGATGGCTGTCTTCATTGCCAGGGCGATGTGCGGCGGCGAGGAGGGCGTGCCGCAACTGGGCTGCGACGGGGCGCTCTTCTCTGACGTCGAGTGCGACTTCTGGGCTCGCAACCACATTGAGTATATCGCGTCGCAAGGGGTCACCCTGGGCTATCCGGATGGCCGGTATCACCCGGAGCAGATGTGCTCCCGAGATCAGATGGCCGTGTATGTTGCACGGGCCTTCGGTCTGCCGATGCCAGACACATCGGCCGAGGAGGCGTGCGGCGACCGGGACTCGGCCTCGCTCTGAGTATGTGACGGGGACACCGAAGGCAAGCCATCTGTATTCGAACCATGGATGAGCCGGTGACTCGGCCGGGAGCGCCCGAGCGTCGGCAGAGAGGTCGGGAGGAGGGTAGGTGAGCTGGACGCGCAAAGCATCCGACAGCAGGAGCGAACTCTGAAGGTCCGGCTCTGGGACTCAGCACGCATGGCAGGTGCCCACTCAACACGATCCCCGGAGCCGGACCTTCCGCGAACGCTATTGAAACCCCGCTCGCTCACGAGGCGGCCGATGCGCGCTGAAGCCGACCGGCCTCCTGGAGCTTAGGATGTCCGGCGGCGACCTCAGGCCCAGCGGTGACCCGGCAGCGACCCGCGGCCCTTGACAACAGGCCCAGAGAATGTACACTCCTATAAGAGTGTACAACTATCGGGAGATGATACTATGAGGAAGGTCTTGGGAGCGGCTGTTCTCCTCCTGCTCTTGGCGGGCATGGCCGTCTGTCTCGTGTCATGCGGGACCACGCCACCTCCACCCTCCGCAACCACAGAGCTGATCAGCGCCATCCGCGTCTCGGGGGCGTGGGCCCTGTACCCGATGATGCTGCGCTGGGCCGAGGAATACCAGAAGCTGCACCCCGAGGTGCAGGTAGGAGTGTGGGCCGGCGGCTCGGGCAAAGGCGCCACTGACGCGCTCGGCGGCGTGGTTGACATCGGCATGGTGTCCCGAGACATCTACCCCGAGGAGGAGGGGAGAGGCGGGTTCTGGGTGCCTGTCGCGAAGGACGCCGTCGTGCTCGTAGTCAACGCGGCCAATCCTGTCGCGAAGGACCTCGCCGCCCGCGGCCTGACCCGGGGTCAGTGTGCGGGCCTGTGGCTGGAGGGGAAGGAAGCGACATGGGGATCGCTCGTCGCGAGGCCCGCGGTCAGAGAGAAGGTTCGCGTATACACGCGTTCCGACGTGTGCGGCGCCGCAGAGGCCTGGGCCGAGTATCTTGGGAAACGGCAGGAGGATCTTCTGGGCACCGGCGTCCACGGTGACCCGCGCATGGCCGAGGCCGTGGCGAACGATCCGCTCGGCATCGGGTTCAACAACGTGAACTATGCCTACGATACGAAGACCGACAAGCCGGTCGCGGGCCTGATGCCTGTCCCGATAGACGTGGATGGCGACGGACGCATCGCGGAGTCTGAGAGCTTCTACAGAACGCGGGCGGAAGTGAAACGCGCAGTGGCCGACGGTATGTATCCTTCTCCCCCCGCGCGAGATCTCAACCTTCTCACCAGGGGGAAGCCCGAAGGGCTCACTCGCGAGTTTATCCTGTGGATCCTCACGGACGGCCAGCAGTACGTGGATGAAGCAGGGTACGTTAAGCTGCCTCAGGAGAAGCTGAGTGCCGCCGTCGAGAAGCTGCGCTGAGCTGTGTTCTCTGGTGAGGCGATCGTACCTCGCCAGCCGGCCGATCGACCGGCTGCGCGATTGATGGACGCCCTGGCAGTGTCCCGCGTTGCCTTGGGCTCCGGCGTGACTCCAGGAGCAGCCGCGACTGCGCCAAGCGATGGGGCCCGGGCGGGGAAGCCGGCCGGAAACCAGTTCGCGCCCCCCGCGCGGTGCCACGAGCTGGAACCCGTGCTGCCGAAGACAGCTTCGCAAGGAGGCACCCATTGGTCGGAGTCGTCGGGACTGGAAACTGGGGGAGAAACCACGTGCGTAACTTCGCGGAGCTCGGCGCTCTGCGAGCGATCTGCGACATCAGCGAAACGGCGCTGGCGCGGTGTCGAGAGGCCTACCCGGAGGTCAGGACATACACTGATCTCGGAGGGGTGCTCGGCGATCCGGAGATCACGGCTATCGTCCTCGCCACCCCGGCAAGACACCACTATTCAGGAGCTCGGACAGCGCTGCAGGCCGGCCGGCATGTGCTCGTAGAGAAGCCGATGACACTGTCGGTAGAGGAGGCCGATGAGCTGACGGGCCTGGCACGGCAGCACGGTTTGGTGCTCATGGTGGGCCACATTCTCGAGTATCACCCTGCGTTCGTGAAGCTCAAGGAGTGGGTCGCTGACGGCAGGCTCGGCAAGCTGGTGTACCTCTACTCGCACCGGCTGGACCTGGGCAGGATACTGCAGGAAGAAAACGTGCTGTGGAGCCTCGCGCCGCACGACCTGTCGATGATGCTCCGCCTGCTCGGGTGTGCGCCGGATTCGGTGCAGGCGACGGGTTCAGCGTCCATCACACCGGGGATCGAGGATTCGGTCACGGCATCGCTGTCCTTCCCCAATGGGGTACGCGCGCACGTCTTCGTGAGCTGGCTGCATCCCTTCAAGGAGCAGCGCCTCGTAGTCATAGGCACGCAGGGAATGGCGGTATTCGACGACGTGGTCGAGGAGGGGAAGCTGAAGCTTTACCCAGGCGGAGTACGCTGGGAGAATGATGTGCCCGTCCCCGCCGCAGGCGAACCCGAGGTCGTGCCCTATGACTCCGTCGAGCCGCTCCGGGCGGAGTGCCAGCACTTCATCTCCTGTATTCGGAACGGTCAGCGCCCTCTGACCGATGGCCTCAGGGGCTTGGAGATCGCGCGCGTGCTCGACGCCTGCCAGCATTCTCTGGACGCCGACGGCGCGCCCGCGTGAAGCCGTAGTGCTCCAAGGCGGCGCCTCGGCGACTCACGCCCAGACGATCTTGTCGCGATTCTGCTTGAGAGCACGCGTGGCGTTCCGCGTATCCACCACCAGCGACGCGTGCTTCACCACGAGTTCATAGTCGAAATCGCTGTGATCGGTCGCGATCAGAACGAGATCACTGGCGCCAAGGGTTTGCGGCGTGACAGCGACCGACTTCAGGTCCAGGCGGTGTCTCCGCAAGCGCGGTATCGCGGGCACGTGTGGATCGCTGTAGGAGACTTCTGCACCCGCCGCGCGAAGGAGCTCCAGTATCTGCAGCGCAGCCGATTCCCTGAGGTCGGCGACATCTCGCTTGTAAGCCACGCCGAGAATGAGTACACGAGCGCCCTTCAGCGCTTTGCCCTTGGTGTTGAGAGCCTGTGCAGCGCGGGCCACCACATACTCGGGCATCGCCGTATTGACCTCGCCCGCGAGCTCAATGAACCGCGTTCTCACGCCGAACTCCCTTGCCTTCCATGTCAGGTAGAAGGGATCGATGGGGATGCAGTGCCCGCCAACGCCGGGCCCCGGGTAGAAGGCGGAGAAGCCAAATGGCTTCGTGGCCGCGGCGTCCACAACCTCCCACACATCGATGCCCATTCTGTGAAGCAGTGTCTTCAATTCATTCACCAAGGCGATGTTTACGCATCGGTAGACGTTCTCAAGGATCTTAGCGGTCTCAGCGACCTCAGGAGAGGAGACAGGTACGACACGCTCGACCACTTGGCCAAAGAGAGCAACGCCGAGCTCCTTGCACGTGGGGGTGATTCCACCCACGATTTTCGGGATGTTGATGGTCGAGTACGTCGGGTTCCCCGGGTCCTCGCGTTCGGGGGAGAACACAAGGAAGTAGTCCTGCCCAACCCGGAGGCCACTTCTGTCCAGAATGGGCATGACGACTTCGCGGGTGGTGCCGGGGTAGCTGGTGCTGACCAGGGATACCAGATAGCCTGGCCGCAGATGTTCGGCGATCTCCTCTGTCGTCACTTCGACAAACGACAGGTCGGGCTCCTGGTGATTCCCCACCGGGGTGGGGACACAGATGAGAGCCGCGTCCATCTCCGATAGGCGCGAGAAGTTGTCGGTCGCCTCGAAACGTCCGGACTCCCTAGCCTGCGCGACGCGCTCGGCTGGGAGATGTTCGATGTAGCTGCCGCCCTGCTGGAGCAGATGCACTTTCTCCGCATCTATATCGAACCCGAGCACTCGGAAGCCCTTCTCGGCGAAGAGGAGAGCCAAGGGCAAACCAACATACCCAAGGCCGAGCACTGCAACGTGTGCTTCCTTTGAGAGAACTCTCGACATCAGCGCCTCGGAAGCCGTCTGGGGCATCGCTATTCGCTCCTGTGTCTGCCGGGTGTGATCAGGTCGCCCGAGCCCGAGAGCCTCGCAGGATCCCTGGTTGGCGACATGGCCATGACTGCATTGCCTCCCCCGATCATCGGAAGGTATCGCACCGCAGGCTCGACACAACCCGGAAGGCATCAGGCTGCGGGCTGTGCGATCAAGCATGGTTCATGGGCATGGGGCCCAGCTCCTCGCCCGGTCGCCCTCCGGGTCTCTCGAGGACCGATGGCCGGCGCACGCACTTGGGGCCGGCGCCTCCATCTGAGCATCGCACACAGGGCCGGTATCCACTGCTCTGACGCGGCAGACTAGAGTTCAGCCTGTCGCCACAGCAGATTCGCCGCAGAGGGAGGCGCTCCTGCGGCGGCAGCGCTCCGCCAAAGCCGAGCGGGCAGCCAGCGAGTGCGCAGACGGCGCCGAGGAGACATCCAAGGCTGAGCAGGAAACACGCGACGGTACGCACGACGGAGGAGGTAACAGCTACTCGGAGATGAAGGAAACCGGCCGGGGCCGTCCGGCTTGGGCTCGCGCCCGCCGCCCGCCGACGAGTGGAGCAGGATTCACCACGCGTACCCGGAATTCCCTTGTGCCATCAGATCGGAGTTAGCGACATGCTGCGTCCTCAGATGCTCGAGCCGCACACCATGAAGGATGCCCTCAAGGCGCTCGCCCGGCCGGGCGCCGTCTCCTTCGCCGGTGCAACCGATCTCATCCCGGCAATGCGCAGGGGCGAGGCGAAACCGCGCCTTCTCGTCAATCTCAAACGACTACCTCGGCTGGCGGGGTTCCGCAGCACGCGCAGCGACATTAGCATCGGGGCACTCGCCTCGGTCGCTGAGCTGCTGGAGAACGACCTGATTGGCAGGCATCTCCCGCTGCTCGCCGAGGTCGCGCGCGAGTTCGGCTCGCCACAGATACGGAGCCTCGCCACAGTAGGGGGCAATCTGTGCAATGCCGCTCCCTCGGCCGATCTCGCGCTGCCCCTGCTGGTCTTCGACGCGCGGGTGCGCATTCAGGGACCCGAAGGGACGCGCGAGCTTGACCTTTGCGACTTTTTCCGGGGCGTCAACAAGACCGCCCTCCGCCGCGGCGAGATACTTACCTCCATCCTCGTTCCCAAGCCGCGCGCGCACACGGGCGCGGCCCACATGAAGCTCGGCGTGCGCCGCGCCATGGATCTGGCGGTCGCGGCGGCGGCCGCCGCCGTCCGCGTTGGACCCGATGGCCGCAGGTGCAGCCGGGCCCGCATCGCCTTGGGCGCCGTCGCGCCCATCCCGATGCGAGCCCGCGCCGCCGAGTCGATTCTCGAGGGGAAGTCCCTCACCCCTGGCGTGATGCGAGAGGCCGCCGAGGCCGCGGCCGCCGAAGCCCGGCCGATCAGCGATCTGCGGGCCTCCGCCGAGTATCGACGCCGGATGACAGAGGCGCTGACCCGGCGCGCCCTGCGGGAAGCACTTCGCCGCGCCGGGCACAAGGAGCGGTAGCTATGAGCCGCGAGACGACCCTGCAGCTTCGCGTCAACGGACAAGACCGTGAGATCCGAGCGCATCCCGCCGAACGTCTCCTCGACGTGCTGCGGGGACAGCTCGGCCTCACTGGTGCGAAGGAAGGATGTGGGACGGGCCAGTGCGGAGCCTGCACGGTGCTGGTGGACGGACGTCCCGTCGCCTCCTGCATGGTCTTCGCGGCTGACGCGGCCGGCCGCGAGATCACTACGATCGAGGGCCTCGCTCGTCCGGGACAACTGCATCCGCTTCAGCGCGCCTTTCTCGAACATGGCGCGGTCCAGTGTGGCTTCTGCACCCCAGGCATGATCCTCGCTGCGAAGGCGCTGCTGGACCAGAACTCGAGTCCGACCGACGAGGAAATCCGCCGCGCCCTCGCCGGCAACCTCTGCCGCTGCACGGGCTACCGCAAGATATTCGAGGCCATCAGCAGCATCGCGCGTGCTGCCCGAGGGAAGGCCAGGAAGGCCAGCAGGTGATGAAACTGACCGCCGTCGGAAAGCGTGTTCCCCGCATCGATGGCCCTGAGAAGGTCACGGGTCAGACGACGTTTGGCGCCGACCTTGCGCTTCCCGGTATGGTCTGGGGCGCGGTGCTGCGCTCTCCCCACGCGCACGCTCACGTACGCGGTGTCGGCACCGGAGAGGCCGAGAAGATGCCTGGGGTCCTTGCGGTCTTGACAGGTCAGGACTTCCCGCGCACTGACTTCTCAGGGGTGCCTGTACTGGCCCTCACCAAGGTGCGCTACCAAGGGGAGCCGGTTGCGGCAGCCGCCGCAGAGACATACGAGCAAGCAGTGGCCGCGCTCTCAAAGGTCGAAGTCGACTACGAGCCGCTTCCAGTGGTCAACGACGTGCGCGAGGCAATAGGGCCGGATACCCCTCGCGTCCACGAGGTGAGCGAAGACCCTGACCTTCCCAATGTCTGCGGAGTCGCCGCTGTCAATCGGGGAGACGTCGACGCGGGCTTCGCCGAGGCGGATCACATCTTCGAGGACACTTTCGAGACCCCGTGGGTGCACCAGGGGTTTCTCGAACCTCACTGTGCGCTTGCGAGCGCGAGCCCCACAGATGACCGCATCACCATCTGGACATCGACCCAGGACCAGTTCGGCCAGCGCGCCGGCATCGCATACATCCTCGGTCTGCACATGAACCGTGTGCGGGTCATCGGCCTCCCTGTAGGAGGGGCCTTCGGCGGAAAGATCGCGCTCTGTGTCGAGCCGGTCTGTGCTGAGCTGTCGCGGCGTACGGGGCGGCCGGTGAAGCTCGTGGTCAGCCGCCGAGAAGACTTCGTCGCGACTCGTCCGTGCGGCGCGGCCGTCCTCGAGCTGAAGACTGGTGTCAGGAAGGACGGGGGCCTCGTTGCGCTCCAGGCGCGGCTCCTCTTCGACACCGGGGCCTACGCCGGCGCCCAGAATGACAACGGGGCGAGCCTGGTCCAGGGGCCCTATCGCATCCCGAACCTCGCGGTGAAGTCCTACGCCATCTACACGAACAAACCGGCGGCCGGGGCGCGTCGGGCCCTGGCCTCCCCTCATGTCCACTTCGCGATTGAGAGCCAGATGGACATCATCGCCCACGCTCTCCGGTTAGACCCCGTCGAGATGCGCCGCCGCAATGCCCTTCGAGAGGGAGATCCCGTTCTCGGCGACATGGAGATGCCGTACACGATCGCCGCAAGAGTCATCGAGTGTGCCGCTGAACGCGCCGGTTGGTCCACGCGGCCGTCACCGTCGCGTCGCTCCGGCAGAAAGGTGCGCGGCCGGGGTATCGCGGCCGGCCACTGGTCCATCTGGGCCTCTCGATCGGCCGCGTGGGTTCAGCTGACCGATGATGGCAGCATATCTGTGGTGACCGGCGCGATCGACCTGACTGGAACGACCACCTCCTTCGCCCAGATCGCGGCCGAGTCTTTCGGGGTGCCGGTGGAACGCGTCAGTGTGCACCAGGGGGACACGGAGACGGGCCCTCGAAACGACGGTTCGTGGAACAGCCGTATACTCTTCAGCGTGGGCGAGGCCGTACGCCGCGCGTGTGAGGATGCAAAAGGCCAGCTTACGAAACAGATCGCCGACCACTGGGAGGTGGCTCCCGACGAGGTGCATGTCGCCGAGGGCCGCGTCGGGGGCCCTCGGGGCCACACCCTCACGCTGGGCGAGGCGGCGGCCCGGGCCGGCGAGGATCTCGGCGCCATTATCGGCCGCGCTTCGCTCTCCGACCTGCCACTGTCCATCGCCGTCGCCGCGCAAGTGGCCGAGGTGGAGGTGGACACGGAGACAGGTCAGTGGCAGTTGACGGGCCTCACGTGCGCCCAGGACGTCGGGCTCGCCATCAACCCCATGAGCGTGGAAGGCCAGATCGAGGGAGCCGCATCGCAGGGGCTTGGCTATGCCATGTGTGAGGAGTACGTATACGACGAGCACGGACGCCTCCTCAACCCCGACCTCCAGGACTTCCGGATCCCCACCTCGGTCGACCACCCCGAGTTCGCAATCAGGCTCATCCAGGAGCAGCAGGATGGCGGCCCCTTTGGCGCGAAGGGCGTGGGAGAGCCGCCCCTTGTCCCCACGGCCCCGGCGATCGCCAACGCCATCTTCGACGCCGTGGGCGTGCGGGTGCGCGCCCTTCCTATCACACCGGAGCGCCTCTACCGGGAACTGCATCGTGAAGACTGAGAGACCGGACCGAGTGGGGGCGGTCGTTCTCGCCGCCGGTCAGGCCAGACGTTTCGCGTCGCCAAAGCTGCTGATGCCGTTCGGCGACTCCACGGTGCTCGGATGCGTGGTGGCCGCGCTCGAGGCGGCGGGTGTCGACCCCATCGTCGTTGTTGTGGCCGGGTACGCGGCGCAGATTGCAGAGTCGCTGCGCGGCACGGGGGCCCGGTTGGTGCGCAATCCGGCCCCCGAGCGCGGAATGCTGTCCTCCATTCGCGTCGGCGTAGCTTCTCTGCCGCCCGAACTCAAGGGCTACCTGATCGCGCTCGGCGACCAGCCCAGGATTCAGCCTGACGAGATATGTCGGCTGCTCGGCGAGCATCGTCGGAGCGAGAAGGGCCTTGCAGTGCCCACCTACCGTGGAAAACGGGGCCATCCGGCGGTGTTCGATCGACGCTACCGGGAGGAGATCCTCGCCCTGACGGATGAGCAGACCCTGAGAGACCTGATTCACTCTCATCCCGATGACGTCCTGGAGGTGGAGTGCGGCTCCGATGCGTTCGTGCGAGATATCGACGTCCGGGAGGACTACGAGCGTGAGATCCGGCGGTCGCGCGGACGGCAGTAAGCGCGGCCTATTCGCCGAGGTCGCCCACCTGCAGAAGACGGCTCGATGCGCCGTTCTCGCAACACCGCTCTGGCTCCGCGGCTCGGTGCCGTTGAGCCACCAGGCGAAGCTGTTGGTGCGAGACGACGGGTCTACACGAGGCACCATTGGCGGCGGCAGCCTCGAAGCGGAGGTCCGCCGCCGGGCAGCAGAGCTGCTGGAAAGCCAAGAGGCCTGCGTCTTGAACTTCGAGCTCACCGACGCAGAGGCCGCCGAGGAGGGTATGATGTGTGGCGGCCGGTGCGCCATCCTATTGGAGCCGATCAAGCCTGACCGCGCCCGCGACGTCTTCACCGAGGCCGCCAAGGCGGAAGAGGCGGGCGAGCCGATTGTCCTCATAACCATCGTCCCGGAGGATGGGCCGCCGCGCAAACTGGCACTCCTGGCCAACGGCGAGTGGATCGGAAGCATCGCCGATGATACCCTTCGCGCCGCTCTGCGCGACGCGGCAGATGAGTGCCGCGTTCGGGAGCAGCCGTATTTCATCGAGCAGCCGGTGACGGCCCACTTCGACCCAGTGCAACCCGGCCCGCGCCTCTTCATCTTCGGCGCGGGTCACGTTGCGGTGCCCCTGGCGGAAATGGCCGGGCTGGCTGGGTTCTTCGTAACGGTCATCGACGACCGAGAGGAGTTCGCGAACAGGAAGCGATTCCCTCATGTCGATAGGATCGTCGTCGCCGCGGTGGCAGACGCGTTCGAGGAGCTGCGGATCAGCGAAGACGCATATGTCGTGGCGATCACGCGAGGTCACGCCATGGACGAGTCAGTGGTTGCCTATGCGCTCGAGGCGCGGGCGCGCTACGTTGGTATGATCGGCAGCCGACGCAAGGTTGCGGCGGTCCGCGGTCGACTCAGCCACCGCGGCTTTGCGGACGCGGACCTCGCTCGCGTCCACGCGCCAATCGGCCTCGATATTGGCGCCGACACTGTCGAAGAGATCGCCGTGAGCATCGTGGGGCAACTCGTCGCGGTGCGTCGGAAGCAAGGGCAGGAAGCTTAGCTGGGGGACCGCGATGGGGGCCGGCTTCAGAACCCGCAGGGGTTATCCCGCGGGGCACTCCCCAGCTTCAGTGGCCTCGCCGTATCGAGCGACGCGGGGCATTGGCACGTGCCGGCCATCGAGTGCGATGCTCCCGAGCAGGAGCGCCCTCTCGTCGGCCGTCACGACATGGAAGTCTTGACCGCGCAGACTGTCGTGCAGATGCGATAGGAGGTCACGCATCACCCAGCGGACGATCTCGATGTTCGTCTCACACAGCCAAGGGTCAAACTTCAGTGCGTCGCCCAGCAGCACCTGGCTGTCGTAGGCACACCCACCGCCGCAGGTAGGGAGCGCCGGACACTGCAGGCATCCTCTGCTGTCCAGAGGACTTCGCGTAGCCCAGCGCGGGAGGTCGGGCACTGTGCCCGCCGAGAACTGCTTTAGCGGCACATAGGACCGGCCTTCTGGCGCGTTGTACTCGCAGATTCCAGCGTTTCCGTCTGGGGCCACGACTATCTTGCCGCCGCAAGCAGCGCAGGCGTAGCGTCTCCAAGTCCCGTTCACGAACGGCCGCATGCGCTGACACATCTGCTGGAAGTAGAGGCCCCTCTGGCGTGCCGCCAAGAAGGCCTCCGTGAGTACGCGAGCCGCCACGGTCGGGGAGCACTGATGGGGGCTGCGCTCGGCAGACAGAGGGTGCAGATGCGTCCCCACACCGCACTCGTCGGGAAGCAGATCGTCGAGCAATGCCGGAAAAGATGAAACAAAGCGATCAGCGGTCTCTTTGGTCACCGTAGCCGATATGCCGACGCGGCAGCCGTGCCGCTTCGCATTGTTGTAGCCCGCCACTGATTGCTGGTAGCTGCCTACCCCGGTTGGGAACGTGCGATGCCGATCGTGGACTTCGGCCGGGCCATCGATCGAGAGGAGCACAAAGACGTCGTGCGCCGCAAGGAACTCGGCCGTATGGACATCCAGAGCTATGCCGTTGGTCTGGAGCACGATGTCGGTGTCGCCCTGTCCCGGCCTCCCACGTATGCGGCGGATTGCAGCGAACACTGTCTCGCGAACCAGCAGTGGCTCGCCGCCGAAGAACACGACAGTCCGCCTCACGTCGTCGGGTTCATGCCCGAAGAAGTGATCGATGGCATCACATGCCGATTCCGGCGACAGACGCAATCCGGCCTGCCGCCCCTGGCTTCGCGCTATGCGACAGTAGCCACACCGCAGCTGGCACTCTAGTGTGGGAAGCAGGTACAGGGTATTCACATCGTCGCCGGCTGTTCCAGGCTGGTGGCTGGCAAAAATCGGCGACCCTGAGCGCGTGCCGCAGAGGAGATTGCGAATGGCGGCAGGGAGAACGTCTGAGCTTGCTTCGCCAGAGAGAACGGCTTTCACCAGCTCTCCTCCGCGCGGCGAGCACACGACCTGCTGCATGAGATCTGTTCGGTACGCCACAGAACCCGCTGGATCTGACGTCGTGAAGAGATGGGTGTATGGATGTTCGCGAAATGTGCAGTGAGTTGCGTGCTCAGACGACATCTAACCGCCTCCCATGGGCTGTGAGGAACACCTGGCCTTTACCCGTGATCGAACCGGTGGAAACCCTTCTACTATTACTCCGTCGGGCGGTCAAACCATCCCAAACCATGAGAACAGAGTACGCCTTACGAGACATGGCCGAATGGAGATGCCTGTCCGCGTCCCTCGTTCTCGGCAATCGCTTGCCTGATCTGCGGATATTCGACCGCAGCGTTGGGCAAGACATGCGGCAGCACCAGACGCCCTGACCCACACTAGGGGCAGGCCCATCTGCTGGTGCGAAGTTACGAAGTGGCCCCTGGAGAGCTGCCGCTGGGCGATGACTTGGGTCGTGGGTCACTCCCCACGTCCGGGGCCTACATTGACCCCCAATAGAGATCCCAGATCCTCTCGATGTCCGTGTCTCTCATGTGGTCGAACTGGTAGTTCGCGGCACTCGTTGCCCAGTCCAGCGCGCTCGTTGCTGCCTGGTAGTCTTCCCAACTGATGCGGCCGTCGAGATAGGCCTGCTCACCAGTGTATAACCCGCCAAGGATATTGTGATCAATGCTCATGAACGTAAGCACGAAGAGAACGGCCTCTGTGCGCGAGAGATAGGAGGCCATTTCTTGCCGGGTAACAGGGAGTTCTGGGCCGTATGTCCCATCTGGGAAACCGCCAACGATGCCCGATTCGTACAAGTAACCAATGTCGTGAGCGTGAGGTGAGGCCGCTGATACGTCAGGGAAGTACGCGCTACCTGTTTGGTGCGTCATAGCAGCCCAGGCGGTAAGAGCGAACAGGCAGATGGCCGCTCCGAAGATGAGGCAGGTGAAGGTGCGCATCATAGTCGTCTCTCTCCTTTGGCGGGGATGGTTGGGCGCCGGGTCGCTCCAGGCGCCGTCCTTCTGTAGAATACCGCGTGTCAGACAGGGCTCCTGCCGGCTTACCGGCTATTGCGGGGTCTGGTACCGAGGGCGGGAAGAAGCCGGAACGGGAGGGCGTAGCGCGGAGGTTGCCAGCCAGGGGTCGGCAAGGTCACGAAGGCAGGGCGAGGCGGCGGCGCTTAGACTGTGGGGCAGGGCGCCAAGGGACAATTGCCTCCCGAGAGGACCGCCGGCGGCCTCTCGCTGCGGGCATCTGTGGGGCATGTTGCTCGCCCGTTACGGACCGGGCGGGAGGCAAGTCCCGACCAACGTCTCGGCGGCAATGCTTCGCATAGCCGCTCCACGTGCTACCGAACCCAGGGGGCACCTTCCGGGTCGGCGCTGTGGGGATGAAGGCACTGGTGGGTGGCAACGTTGTCCCGCCAGTGCGGACATGCTTGAAAGCAGGCGCAACCGGCCGGGGCCTTACCTGATCGCGGCAAGCCCAGAGCCTGTCGCCTTGTCTCAGCATAGGTGCTCCCACGCCAGATCTCGCGGAAGCTATGATCGTTGAGATTGCCAACGGTCAGGTCGCATCCACAGCAGAAGCGCACCTGCCCGTCAGCAAAGATCAGCGAGAAGTTGTGTCCGACGTAGCAGGGCACCTCTCTGTAAACGTCACGACATGTCCCTGGCTGCTCGAGCATGAGGAGGTCGGGGGCGTTGGTCGTGAGCCCCAACTGAAGGGCCAGTTGGTGTGCTTCGTGCATGATGCCTCGGGCTTGCTGCCACTGCGATTCGTCGAGGGCGATTCCTTCTGTCTCGGGAGTGGTTCCCATCGGCATGAGGTGGACATCGGTCGCCTCCACCTCGGCCGCCGATCTCACGAGCCCGGGCAGATCGCGGTAATTGTGCTTGAAGATAACGCAGGCAAGTGCCAGTCGCGGCCTGTCTATGCCCTTCAGGTCACAGTGGGCGTTCATCTCCTTGAGGCAATCGAGGATGCGCTGGCGCGTGCCGGCCGGAGCGTTCTGGTGGACCTGCTGGTAGACTTCCTCGGAGCCGGAGTTGATGCTGAGGTGGAGCTTGTAAAGGCCCAGTTCCGCGAGCTGCCGGGATCTATCCTCGTCGAGGAGAGAGCCGTTTGTGGCGACGCCCACCCGGAAGCCAAATTGCCTCGCTTCCGTCACCATCTGCAGGCAGTCCGGGTGGAGCAATGGCTCGCCCACGCCGACCAGGTCGAGCTGCACTGTTCCGCTCAGGTGCTTGAGGTCGCGGAGCAAGCCTCGGAAGGTGTTCAGGCTCATCTGCGCGCGCTGGGATTCAGGCGGCAATCCGGTGACCAGCGGCGAGTGCATCGTGCACATGAGGCAACGGTAGTTGCAGCGATCGGTGATGCCAACCTGGACACGGTCGGGGCCCCGCCGCGGCCTGCTGCAGCGGAAGCGCCGCCTCTCGCGCCAGATCCGAAGCAGGTCTCCGGGCCCCGCTCTGTCATCTGCTCTCGCGCCACTTGTGTGGCTCGGTGAGTCTCCGCTCCGGGGCGCGTGTTTCCGCATCCACATCATCCCTTGCTCGCTATTACTATGTCCTGGAAGCTCAGCGAGGATTCCCTCCCGCACCACGAGCCATAGTGTATCGGATCGACTATGCTCAGCCCCCGCCTCTCACACGCGTCGCGGATGGATGCTTCATCGTAGGCAACAAGGCACTCGGGCATGGTCTCGTCAGCTGTGCGGTATCCATCTCCCCCATGTCCGAACTCCAGGGTCGATGCTCCATCGTCGAGGAGCCGCCGCGATTGCTGGTTGAGGAGGAAGTAAGTAATGAGGCATCTTCGGCCCTTCCTTAGGACCCGCGCGATCTCGGACAGGTAGTTGCCCATGTCTTCGGGCAACATGTGCGTGAAGATGGAGGCTGCGAATACGAAGTCAAAGGCTTCATCGTCGTACGGGAATCTGTACTCGCTGGCCCTGCACCGCCCCTCTGGATGATAGAACTGGTTATGCACGTCGGCCAACTGGAAACGGAAGTTCCGGTACTTGCGACCTATGTGCTTGCTGCACCAGCGGATCCCGGCGGGGACTATGTCGAATCCGTCATAGCTGCCGCGCGGGCTGAGGAAGTCCGTGAGCGGCGCGGCCATCCGGCCGACACCGCAACCCACGTCAAGCACGGAGTCCTCTTGTTTCAAGTCTCCCAGCTCCACGAAGTAGCGGAGGAAATCAGCACCAATCTGCTCGAAATCGCCCTGCCCGACAAACTGCAGGCGCTTTGGAGGGACCAGCGTGCCTCTGCTACCCGTCGCCGACTCAAGGGCATCGGACAGAACGGAGGAAACGTGGCCGACTATCCCCCCGACCCAGCTCGCAGCCCGTCGGAGACCAGCTCTGGTGCGATATGGCACAAACCGCCTCGCGAGATGTCTCAAGCTCATGCCCTGAAGGCTGCTGGTGGTCGCTTCACAAGCGCACGGGTGCGTGTGATCCAGGGACACGCGGCGCGACGCACTCCCACCCACTCCATCCCGCCCCCGTTCGGCTGCCCGGTCGGCAGATATGGTGCCGCGCCTTTCTCTTTCGCATCTGCCACCAGCGCGGCCAAGGCGGCCCCGCAGTCTGCCCCCACCTCCTCCAGCTTACCCATCAACCGCCCTTCGTCACCCCCTGCGGCCGATCGCATAGCGCGGGCACTCACAGCTCTCTGTTACTCTCCACGCGCGAGTCATTCCTTCCTCCCCATTCGAGCTGGATGCCCCGGCGGGTGCAGATTCGTTCGCGCCGGGCAGCCCCAGCGAAGCCGCTGCGAGCGGCCTGCCTCTCACCGCCAAGGCCGGGCACCGTGTGATCGGGCGACAGCCGCGACGCACGCGCGCGGCGGCCCGACTCGGCGAGCGTTTCCCAGAACCGCATGGGTCCACTGGGGAACGCCCGGGTTTGAAGGAATTTGACACGCGTTCCTCGGCGGTGCTACAATCGCCCAAGGAGGCAGGCCGCCGCCCATCGCCATGAGTGAGCTCGCTGCAGTGCCCCGCTACATCGAGGTTCTGCGGGACCTGGTGCGGCGTAATTTGAAGGTCCGCGACAGGAACTCGCTCCCCGGTTTCGTCTCGTCTCTGCTGGACCCCCTGCTGCCAGTTGCGGTGTTGTACCTTGTCTGCAAGATCCTGTTCGCGCAGCAGGTGTGAGGCGCCAGGTGCCAGTTATCGAAGTGCACAACTTGTGGAAGCAGTATCGCCGTCCGCACGTGAAGGCGAGCACGGTGAAGGAGGCGATGATTGCCTTTTTTCGAGGCCAGCGCGGCTACGATGAGTTCTGGGCGCTGCGCGATATCTCTTTCTCCGTTGAGAAGGGCGAGGCCATCGGCCTGGTCGGTGCCAACGGCTCCGGCAAGAGCACGTTGCTCGGCATAATGGCCCGAGTGCTCCGTCCCACACGTGGAACTGTCAGCGTCACCGGCCGAGTCTGTCCGCTGCTCGAGCTGGGAACCGGCTTCCACCCGGACTTGACGGGCCGCGAGAACGTGTTTCTCAACTCGAGCCTCTTGGGGCTCAGCCACAGGGAGACCGCGGCCCGGTACGACGAGATCGTGGATTTCGCCGAGATCCACGATTTCATGGACGCGCCCGTGAAGACGTACTCCACCGGCATGGTCGTTCGGCTCGGGTTCTCCGTTGCCGCCCATATGGACCTCGATATTCTGCTGGTGGACGAGGTCCTCGGCGTCGGAGACGAGCATTTCCGACACAAGTCCTTCGCGCGGATGGTCGAGCTGAAGCGGCAAGGCAAGACCATCTACGTCGTGTCGCACAACCTCGATTCCATCGAAGCCTTCTGCGAGCGGGCCATTTGGCTGGACAGTGGGCGCCTGGTCGCGGACGCGGACGCTCGCGAAGTCGTCGCGCAGTACAGGGCCGCGGTGGACTGGTACGAGAAGCAGGTGTCGGAGGCAAAGGCCCGCAATCAGCTCCCGAGCTGAGGCATTGACTGCCACGGGGGACGTCCTTCTCAGGCCGGTTGTCGCCGGCCGCACGACACTCTCTGGGTAGTCAAGGCCTTGGTGGCACTGCCTCTGGCTGGAGCCGACTTCGAGTCCGTTCTGGGGCACCCTGCCGGGATGTCCTGATATGTGACTCTGCTTCTCCTCCCAGCCAGGTACCTGATATTCGGGTTGCACAAGCACATAATGGAAGCTATCGCAAGGATCGCCGCTGCTCCGACCCGAACTCAAGTGGCGGTCCACATCGGCGGCGTTGATTCCCGCGGACCCGTGACGGGTTCGCGCGATGTTACGCTGTTCAATGCGCTGAGCCCGCCCTATCATCGCCCTGCGTAACATGTGAGGTCGCCAGGACGGAGTGCTTGGGGAGGACAAGTATCAGATCGCGGCACGACATTGCGCAGATCCGATGCATCGACCGCTGGATGGCAGTCATGGCTGTGTGCCTGCTGGCGGCAGGCTGCTCGGAGCCGCGGAAGCCGGGCTCGGGTCTCTCCCCCAGCGCCGACGAAGCCGAACTCATCGTGGAGACGGGCGAGCCTTCGGCCCTCGCGCTCGGCGAGGCCTTCCACTTCGTCGAGCGCTTCGCTGGCGCCCCACTGCCCGCGTCTTGGGAGCGCCGGCCGGACGGCCCATATCGTCTTGCGCTCGGGGAGGCGTACCAGCCCATCTTGCACACCCCGGCGCCATATGTGATGCGGCAGAAGTTGGCGCTTCCCGCCGGGGCCGTGCTTCGCCTTGCCTTTGGTCTGGCGGAAGAAAGTGGTCGCAAGCGTGGAGATGCGGTCCGCTTCGTCGTGCGAACTCGTTGCGAAGACGAACGGCGCGAGCTCCTCTCAGAGGTGGTTCTCCAATGGGAGGGTCCGGGGACCCCGAACTGGTCGCCCGTGACGCTCGACCTCTCCTTCGCGGCCGGCAAGGAGGTCGAACTCGAGCTTGCGACTGAGATAGCCGATGGGGGTCAGGCTGCTGCGCCCAAGACGTCGGCTCGAGCCCATGCGGTTTGGGTGAACCCGGTCGTTCTGGCACCAGCTCAACACGCGAGGCCTAACATCCTACTTGTCCTCGTCGATGCCCTTCGCGCTGATCACCTCGGATGCTACGGGTACGACCGTCCCACCACCCCATTCCTGGATCGGTTGGCCAGGGAAGGAGTGCTTTTCGAGCAGGCCCACGCCCAGGCCACGTATACCTTTGCCTCCGTACCCAGCATACTGACGTCAACATATCGGTTCGTGACAGGCGGGGAGATTGCCGAGTCAAGCGCGTCGGGCTCCAGCAGGGGCGCGGCTGGGCTCAGATCCATCGATCTAGGCCCCTCCCTGCAGGGGCAGCTTCGAGGGGATGGCTATACGACCCTTGCCTGTGTCGGCGGCGGCTATCTCAGTCCGGCTTTGGGGAACGACTCAGGCTTTGACTGGTACTGGTCCCCGCGGGGGAGTCGTCCGGGCGTGGCCGGACAGCTTTCTGCTCTCCGAGAGCTGCTGGAGTCGAAACCACAGACTCCTTTCTTCCTCTTTCTGCACAGCTACGAGGTGCACAGCTACTTCCAGGGGCGCGCACACTGCCTTGCGGAGTTTGACCGAGGCTACCTGGGAAAGCTGGCGCGTCCGGGTGAAGCCTCCGAGACTGTGCTCGGCCGGTCGACGGCCGACCTTTCGCAGGACGACCTCCAGTACATTGTCGATCTCTATGACGGCGAGATCCGCTATACAGACAGGTACCTTGAGACGTTCGTTGGGTGGCTCCTGACGCAGCCGTGGGGGAGAGATACCATAGTCATCCTGACCGCAGACCACGGCGAGATGCTGGGCGAGCAGGGGCGACTCCACCATGGCGGCGTGCCGTATCGCCCTCTGGTTCACGTGCCCCTTATCATGCGGTTTCCGGATGGACGTTGGCGAGGGCGTCGGGTGCGGGAGCCGGTCTCCTTGGTTGACCTGACGCCAACCTTGCTCGACTTCGCTGGCATCGCGCCCCCGGGGACCTGTGTCGGGCAGTCGCTTCGCGGCCTCGTGGAAGGGGGGAAGCTCGACGAGCCAGGCCCTGTCTTCTGTGAGAGTCGGTTCGATACGCTGCTCGTGCGGGAGGGAAGGTGGTGGTATTTGACGCGAGTGGGGGAGAGACTCGACGCGCTGTACGATATGGCGACCGACCCGACCCAAACCAAGGACCTGTCGGCGGAGCGCCCCGAGACGGTCCGCAGGATGAGAAGCCTCTTGAGCGATCTGGCGATGAAGGCCGCTCGCGGCGCGCGGATCGCAGTCACAGGGACGCGTCCCGAGAGGTTGACGGTCGACCTGGAATGCGAGGACGGCTTCTCTTACCTGTACTGCCCGACGATCCAAGTCGCCTGGGGCCCCCAAGGTACAGACTCGGCTCCCCCTCGCGGTCCCGGTCGGCGACGTCCGCGCCGCCTGCGGGTGCCAGTCCCTTCGGGGAGCGAAACACACGTCATCCTGTTCCAACCTGCATCCCCGGATGCGACTGTCTTGGTTTCCGCCACGGCAGACGACAGGGAAGTCGAGCCTCGTCGCTTCCACCTGGGAAAGGGTCAGGTTTCTGCCAAGCGCGTCCCCGTGGCGGTCAGCGCCAACGCCGATAGCCTGGTGGCCGCGAGCCCTCCCGTCCGGGAGAACGCTAGCTCGTGGGGGATCTGGATCTGGCTTGCACCGGGCAGTATGCGGCGTGGCGTGGGAAGCCCGTCGACGGGCAAGCTGCCCCCCGGACTTGAGAGACAGCTTCGGGCGCTTGGCTACTTGAGATGAGCTGTGGCGATCATCCGCGGTGGCACGCACCGATGCATTCGCGCTTGCCGATGCATGGTCGGGGGTTCGAGCCGACCATCAGCTGAGCCGGACGAGGGCGACCGGGAAGTGGGCGAGCGTCGTGCGGGCAGTCTTGCCCAGTCGCGCGCGGCGCACTGGCGAAGGCGGCTTCCCGTGCTGTCGGCCCACGACCAGCACCTGCTTGCACAGAGCCACGACGTGCCGCGCGCGCGATGATCCCGGAACAGCAGCGCGAACATCCCGCAGAGAGGAGAAAGCAGAACCAGAATCGCATGGCAGAGCACGGAAGAAGAATGGCGCAAGCGAGACCGGAAGCCAATCTGCGGGGATGGGCTCACCCCTCGCCGGGAAGGTGGATGGCAAAGGTCGAGCCCCTGCCGAGCTCCGAGTCGACCTCGAGCCGGCCTCTGTGGCGCTCCACGATGTCGACCACGGTCGGGAGGCCGATTCCCGAGCCCCGCTCCCTGTCCCCTGTCCTGAATGTCTCGAGCACGTGCTCTCTGGATTCTCGATCCATGCCCTGCCCGTCATCCGATACCCGTATGATAGCGTGTCGGTCGCGGTATTCTGTACCGACTACGACGCGGCCCCCGCCTGGAAGGCACGCGTCGAAGGAGTTGACGAGCAGATTGACCACGCACCGGTAAATTCCGCGCTTGCTATGGGGCCACCAGTTCAGACCAGCGCCGAGGTCGGTCGTCAGTTCAATGGCCCTCGTGCGCGCCTCGGCCTGCATGAGACTGACTGCATCGGCGACGGTGGCGTTCAAGTTGCTCGGGCAGATGTCGTCCGGCCGGTCTGGGTCGTAGGTGAGTACGTCTTTGCAGAGATCGACGAGCCGTCTAACGTGCCGGTCGAGGATCTCCCAGGCGCCCTCGACCTCATCCATGCGACCGCGCTTGATGGCGCGCCGGATGATGAAAGACGTCCCGGTCAAGGCATGGGCAACATCCTTGAGGAAGTGAGACAGCCCGGCCAGGGATTCACTGATGGATGCCATGCGTCCCGCGGCCGTCGCCTCCTGCAGCAGACGCGCCTTCTCGATCGCTAGTCCGACCTCGATGGCATAACGTTCCATGAACCACTGATCATCGTGCGAGAAGCCGCCCTTGGCGCTGTTCGCTGCGTTAATCACCCCGATCACACGGCCGTCCGAGTCATGGACCGGCACGGCCAACAGGGAGTCGGTGCGGCAATGGCAGGCCTCGTCGAAGGCTTGGTTGAACCGGACACCGTCTTGCTGCACCGGCACTTGATACGGGTCCTTCACGTTTACGGTCTGGTTGTTTACGGCAGCATAGCCGACGGCACTGCTCTCATCAAAGGGAATGTCCACGTGGACGGCTCTACCGCGCAGCGCGAACTCACCGTGGAGGCGGGGGGGTCTGCCGCGCAGCACAAGAACGAGGCTCCGCTGCGCCTGCGTCAGAATGCGCGCTTGCCTTGTGATCTCCGCGATGACCGTGTCGAGGTTGAATCTGGCCCGAAGCCGGTCACGGATGCCCATTAGAGACTCAACCTGGGTAATCCGCGCGTGCAGGAGCTCAGCGTCGTGGATGCCCTGGGCCAGCTTCACGAAGCGAAACTCCTCCCCCTCCTCGTCGCGGACCTGGAGGAAGAAGCGACAGGCGAGACAAGTCTCCTGTTTGTCTACGAAGTCGCCTTGGGGCTCGCCGAAGCAGAGGGTGCCGGGCACCGTCCAGCAGATGCGCCCGGCGTTGACCCCTCCGTTGACCCCGGCGGATGTCACGTCCAGAACTGCCGGACACGGCTCCGAACAGCCCGGACCATGATCGCACGGCATTACGTCCCAGCAGTTGGCCTTCCGTGTGCTCGACACCGGCCCTCCGCCTGTCGCCTCAAGCTCCGCTCGTCCGGCTGCGACCAGCGGCCTGTCGCGGGCCGCGGCCGGCTACCTCAGGAAGCTCGCAACTACCCTCAGCAACTCCTCTGGATCTACCGGCTTCTCCAGGTATTCTTCGGCTTGGGCTCTGAGGACGCCGTCGATCGGGTATTTGGTCTTCGTGATCTGCTTGGCCACCCCTGTCAGCAGCACTATTGGGATACCTTGGCTCTCCGGAGACGACTTCAGCTTGTCACACGCTGCAAATCCGTCGAGCTCCGGCATCATCACGTCCAACAGGATCACGTCCGGGTCCGCGGACTCCACCTTCTGGAGTGCCTCGACCCCGTTCTCAGCAGTCACGACCTCATATCCCTCGGGCTCCAGGATCATGGAGATCATCTTGAGGTCGTCCTGGTCATCGTCTACTACAAGGACCTTCTTCTTCGCCTGGCCCATCGCCAACCTCCACTCGATTCGGTGATCCGCCTCCGAAGATGAGCGCCGCCGCGCGGACAGGGGGGGCCGCTCCCGCCCGGTCACGCCTCTGCGGATACGGGCGGCCTCGGCAGCAGTCCCGCCCGCTCTACTATCTCGGGCAGCTTGCGTTCCCACTCAATCGCCTGGATATGCACGCCACGGACGCCCTCGGTTTCCCGCGCCTGATCGATGAGCTCGACCGCTATCTTGATGCCTTCCTGCTCTTGGTTGCGCCTCGCTTGAGCCTTGTCCTCACCGGCCGCATCCCGGGCAGCCGACATCCTTTTCATCAGCTCCCGCGGTACGCTCACGCCAGCGACGGCGGCGTCCATGTAGCGCAGCATCCCGAAGTTTCTCGGCACGATGATGCCGGCGAGAATGGCCGTCTGCTCGTGGAGTCCCATGTCTCGCACCCGCTTCATCTGCTGCCGGAACAGCTGCATGTCATAGATGCCCTGGGTTTGGATGAAGTCCGCGCCCGCTTCGACCTTCTTCGCCAGCCGCCACGGCCGGAAGTCGATCGGGTCGCCCATCGGCGTCCACACGGCGCCGATGCAAAGCGGGGGCCTCTTCTCGATTTCGTCTCCCCCCTGCTGCCGTCCCTCGTCCCGCAACCCTTTTAGGATCGAGACCAGTTGGATCGAGTCCACATCGTAGACGTTCTTCGCGCCCGGGTGCCCCTTCAGCTTCCCGGCGGCGCCGAAGGATTGATGGTCTCCCGCGATGCACAGGCAGTTGCGGACGCCCAACGCCGCGGCGCCGAGGATGTCGGCCTGTATCGCAATCCGATTGCGATCCCGGCAGGTCGTCTGGATAATCGGCTCCAGTGCCTCGCGCATCACCAGCACCGCGGAAGCGATGCTCGACATCCGGACCACGGCTGTCTGGCAATCAGTGATGTTGAAGGCGTCGGCGCAGCCCCGGAGCATTCGCGCCTTCTCCAGCACTACGTCGCCGTTGCAGTCCATCGGCGGCCCGATCTCCGCAGTCACGGCGAAGTGACCGGCTTCCAGCACCCGTTCCAGATTGCTGCCGCTTCTCATGCCGCGGTCGCCCTCTCCTCTTCGGCCTCCGCTGCCAACTGACGCAGATCCTCGCGCACCACCCGACGGGGCCCGCCGTGAGGCGAACTAGACCAGTCCCTCGGAGCCACGATCTCCCGGAGCTTGTCGAGCGTTCCCAGCCTCTCCATTCTCCGGATGATCAACTCCCACCCACAATCAACATCGGGGCTGATCTCGCACTTGCCATCGCTGCTGCCTCCACAGGGACCGTTCAATATGGACTTCGAGCAGCGGGCGACCGGACAGATCCCGCCGGTCAGATGCAGCATGCAGTTTCCGCAGCCTGCGCACATCTCCACCCACACGCCGGGCTCGGCAGTGGCGCCCAGGAACTTCGTGTTCAGCCCCGGGAAGACGGGCACGTCGCCGAGCCGCTCCGCCAGGAGATTCACCCCCACGCCGCAGGCGAGGGAGAGGACCGCGTCCACGCTCTGGCCCGTGACGCGCTCCGGCACCGCCTCGATGAACTCGGGCTCGCACTGCCGCGTGACACAATCCTCCAGGACCTCTTGGTATCGGCCTGATTTGCGCGCCGCGATCCTCAAAGCGGACCCCACAATTCTGACCTCGGTCTCGCCGCCCGCCAGACACACCGTAGCACACCCGCCGCACCCGATGACGAGCACGCGCCCAAAACCTTCTATGAACCCGATGATCTCGCCGAGCGGCTTCCTCTCCGCTACGATCATGTCTCCTCACCTCGTTCCTGCTCGTCGACCTGCGCGAGCTTCCGCCGGGAGATCTCCCAGAACGCCGTCCACGAAACCTCCGCAGACTCCTTTGTGCGCCACAGCTCTATCCGCTCACCGCTCAGTCCTATCTCCTCCAGTACACGCTTCGCTTCCTCCACCCTAGCACCGAGTCGCTCCTCCGCGGTAGGGTAGAGGCACTCGCCCTCCGCGCACGCGATGATCGAAACGCCATCGGCGCCTTGCTCGAAGGGGGCCAGCATGTCGGGCACACTGAGCCGGCCGACACATGGTACCAGCACCCTGGCAATGCCCGTCTCTCGCACGTCCTCTGGGTTCTCTGCGAGGAACCTGCGGCTCGTGGTCTCGAAAATGCAGCAGAAAGAGACGATGAGCGGAGGCTGAGAGGTCTTCCCTCTCTCGGACAGCAGGCGGCCCAGGTCCTCCTGGACGCGCTCGGCCCCGAAGCGCTTGAGGGCAATCGCAGCCGCAGGGCAGACGGCGGCGCAGAGACCGCAGGCCTGGCACTTCTCCTCCGGCATCGAGGCGGTCTTCGTCGCCGTCGCGACGTCGAAGGGGCATATCCGCACGCAGGTGAGGCAGCCGACGCACCGTTCCTCGTCCACGAAGGCTCCCGTCGTACACGCCAGGCAACGCTGCGCCTCCGCGCGCGCCTCCGCTTCGGTGAGGCCCCGCTCGACCTCGGAGAAACCGCGCACGCGCTCCTCTCCGGGTGGACGTGCTACCTCCACGCGCGCTCGCTGCTTGATGCGCGCTATTGTCTCATCGGGAAGGTCGCCGATCGCAGGAAGCTCATCCATCGGCGCCTGCTTCAGTAGCTCTCCGGTGTCGAGAAAGTGTCGGATGGCGCGCGCCGCGCGATGGGCATCTGCGACGGCCTCGACTGCCGCGCCAGGCCCCGCGCTCACCTCTCCACATGCGAACACGCCGCGCTCCGACGTCATCATAGTCTCGGGATCGTACTCGAGCCGACCTCCGCTGCCGACCTTAACATGAGAGCCCTTCAGGCAAGTCAGATCGGCCGCCTGCCCAATGGCCAGCACGACCGTGTCGGCGGTCAGTCTGGAGGTCTCGTCCTCGTCGAAGGTCGGGCTGAAGTTGCCCTCATCGTCGAACACGCGCGCGCAGCGCCTCAACTCAACGCCCGTCACTCTCCCGTCGTCACTCAGCACCGTCCGCGGTCCGCACGAAGGGGCGAGCTTGATGCCCTCCTCCAACGCCTCGTCGATCTCCCATTCCCAGGCCGGCATCTCTTCCCGCGCCTCCAGACAGGCCATCGTGACTTCGGTGGCACCCAATCGCCGCGCGCACCGGGCAACATCCGCCGCGACGTTGCCGCCGCCGATGACGACCACGCGCTCTCCGAGGGGCGGACGTTCGCCGACGGAGATCGCCCGCAGCACGGGGAGTGCGAGAAACACGCCCTGGCTGTCGATGCCGGGCACACCGAGGGTGCGACTCTCGCTCAGTCCCGTCGCGATCAGAGTCGCCCAGAACTTCGCCTGCAAGTCGGCGATGGGGATATCGGTGCCGACCGCGCAATCTGTGCGCAGCTCCACTCCCAACGCCAGGATGTCCTCTATGTCTTCTCGCACGACGCGGTAGGGTAGACGATAGCGAGGAATGGCCGTGCCAAGCATGCCTCCCGGCTCAGGGCCGGCCTCGAAGACGGTTACGCCGAAGCCCGCAAGCGCAAGATCATGGGCGGCGGTAAGACCTGCCGGCCCGGCACCAACCACGGCGATCCACTCTTTGCGTGTCCTGGTGGAGGGGGCCCGTCGCCGGACACGGTATTCCTGAGTCGCCTCAACGACAAAGCGCTTCAGTTGCCGCAGACCGACAGGGGCATCGACCTTGCTCCGCCGACAGCTTTGCTCACAGGGATGGTGACAGATGCGCCCGCAGACGGAGGTGAATGGGTTTGCCGTGAGGAGCAGGTCGAGCGCGTCCTCATAGCGCCCCTCCAGGATATGTTCGACCATGAGGCGAGTATCCGTGTGGACCGGGCAAGCGACCAGACAAGGGGCCTCCCGCACAGCCTCCGTATCCATCGACGCCTCTTGCGCGTCAGTCTGAGTCCCGCGCCGCCACATTCTCTCATCGCGCTCGCCATCTGTCAACCTACACCTGCCAATCCAACCAGGCGCGTTCGTGGGCCGCCACCCGCGCATGTCGAGTGTGAGTGAGGCGGCCGAGGAGGGGATATGCCCTGGCCGCATAGAACGCGGCCTCCTCGGACGCTCGTCCTTGCTCTCCGTTCGGTGCGCTCGACGGCATTTGCCTTCGCTCCCCGCGAAGAGAATCTGCAGCTTCAACTGTATCTGGATTGGTGAAGAGCTGCCACAGCTGTCTCAACCACCCCTTCTGGCCGTAGCTGTTCGCCCGTCTTCCGCCGATCCAGGAGTAGTCTGTAGATCGACGGCAGCAGAGCCAATCCGAATCGGTGTGTCTGCTCTTGGATGAACGCGTCGGCCGAGTCGCGCGAGACCCTCTCGGCGCGCCAGACTGCCTGGACGGCTCTCAGTATCACCTCCTGGAGCCGGAGCGTCCAATCGCCGTACATCTCAGGGAACCAGTCCTTCAGTTCGAGCGCCTGTCCGACGTCCTCAGTCTGCCCAGCCAGGATCGTGATCGCTTCGCGCGCCTGGACCAGGTAGGTGTGGCCGAACTCGTGTACCACCAGGTCGGCAACCGAGTCACCACGGCCGTAGTCGAAGAGTTCGTTCCTGCCTTCCTCAGGCGTGGACTTCGCCACGGCAGGCGGGCCGATGATGCACAGAGCTTCGGTCCTGTTCGAAGGGCCAAACCCGAAGGTGGGAGGGTCAGTTGGATTGGGCACCAGCACCAGGCGCTTCGGAGAACGACCCCAGAACGAGTCCATCCAGTTCTCCACATCGTAGCGTCCCAGGGCGGCGCGACACTGATCGCGCACCTGTGTCCACTCGGCCTCGAGTGACCGCCACAGCTCGGGCAGCCCAGCATCCTGGCAGAAGGACGTCAGGAGTCCTGGGTAATCGCTCTCCGCGACAAACTTCTTCATCGGCGTCGAGAGGGTAGCCTGTGCGAGCTGCTCAGTGGGCACCGTGTAGCTGAAGGGAGAGGACGGACTCAACCAGGCCGTGAGCGAATAGAAGTCACTCCCGAAGCGACCCGCAGACACCTGCTCCCGGAATAGCTCAGCACAAGGATGGTTCCATTGTGAGCCTGCCGCGGCGAGCACGCGGGCACGCATGGGATGAGCGACGTGATGCTCCAGGTTCTCATCCGCGTATGATGTGAGCAGGAGACAGGAGGCAGTGGTGCGGAATCTGTCGCTGATCTCGATGTGGATCATCCACACACGCCCCTGGTGCCGGTGCATCGGCTCGCCGGTGCGACCCGCACTGAATCACCATTCCGGGTGGGTCAATATTGGCCGCCGATGGTGCGTCAGTTTTCGATGCCGATTGACAACCCCAAAGCGGCTGGAGCGGGCCAGGGGTTGGGCGACACCCGGACACGCCGCTGTGCCGGGGCCGGTGCTGGCCCGACGCCGCATCAGTCCCAGGTCGGCCGCTTGAGGCTGCGAGCGACCGCAGTTCCAGACGGATGGCGGCTGCGGGCACAGATTGACCTCTACCTCCACTGCTAGGTCGCCTGCGTGCACACATGCGCCGCTGAGGAGATCACAGCAGCCGCTCCAGCATTCGTCTCAACCACCCCCGATAAGCCCCGGGGGCATCACGGCGAAGTGACCGGTTCGCTTGGTTCGCATGCTTTTCCCCTTACGGTAATCGCAATTGCGTTGGAGGTCACTCCTTCGTACTGGCACGTGAATGTGTAGCAACCTGCCTGCTGAAACACGTAGGGCTGGAATCCGCCCTTGTCTTCATAGTGCCAGATTCCTCCTGGTGTGAACTCCATCTCTGCTCCGGCTTCCAGCCTCCGTGAAGGCATTCGCCGTGGGTCCACACCCGTTGGCATGGCAATGACCATGGGGATTCTGGTGTTGTCCGGCTGCACAAGGGCGCACGCAATGACAGTGATCGTGGGGCCAACGAGATCGACGTCTGCATCTCCGTTGCTGCGGATTGTCACCTTGGGTGGAGGGAGTTTCTCGCCAACCGCAAACTCGTTTCTTGCCATGGCGCAACGCAACTGCAGTCTCTCCTTGGCAGATTCGCGCTGGTCTTCGAAAAGGAAGAGCACGGCCCCCGATTCCGCGTTGATCCACGCGACACGATTCACAGCAGCATCATGGATCGCGACGATGTGGAGCAACCAGATCCGGTCACCTGTTCGTGCGAAGCGAGGGACGTCGAATCCGATCCTGAACCCCGCAATGACCCGGCCCGACTGCATTGCACCAAGGCCGTCCCCCTCTGCCTGGATCAGGTGCTCGTAGAGCGTCGATCTGGCTTGCCTCTGTGTTGCCACTCTGGCGCTCGACATGTCGACGGTCGGCGGGTGCACCTCGACCCCCAGCAGAGCAGTGGCCGACAGGATGAGGATCGCCGAGGCGATGACGGATGTCTTCATCTTCCGTTCCTCCGAAGCCCAGGTTACCGGGCCCCATGGTGCTCGTCAACCGCTGGTGACGGCGGCGCGACAGAGGCACACGGACGAGCACCCGCGGCGTTCGGCGCCCGAGGAAGGAGGTAGGTGGGGCCCCCTCACCTTACCGCGTAGAGGTACTCGTCATCACTGCCGAAGAACACCATTCCTTCGGCGACCGCGGGGGACGATCTCAGTGGCCCTTCGGTCTCGAACTTCCACTTCGGCCGTCCGCTCCCGACATCGAGAGCGTATACATTGCCGTCCAAGCTCGCGACATAGACTGCCGTCGCGGATACCGCGGGGGAAGATGATATTCGACCCTTTGCCTCGAATCTCCACTTCTCCCGGCCGCTCTTGCTGTCGAGCGCGTACAGCCTGCCGTCATCACTTCCGATGAATATCGCTCCCGCCGCCGTCGCGGGGGACGACGTTATCTGCCCCTCTGTCTGGAACTTCCACTTCTCTTGCCCTGTCTCCACGTCCAGAGCATGGACAGACCGATCGTAACCCCCGAAGTAGACCCTCCCATCGACCACCGTTGGCGAAGACGAGATGTCCTCAACTGCTCGGAATCTCCACTGTTGTTTCCCTGTCTTCGCGTGCACCGCGTGGAAGGTCCTGTCCAGGCTGCCGAAGTAGACCATACCGCCGGCGACGGCCGCGGAGGATGCGATGGAGCCCTCCGTCCTGAACCTCCACCGCTCCAGTCCCGATTGGGCGTTCACCGCGCGCAGATTCTTATCCAAGCTGCCGAAGTAGATTGCCCCGTCGGCCGCGACAGGAGAGGCCACTACCCAGCCTCGCGTCTTGAGAGTCCACTTCTCCTGTCCCGTATCTGCATCCACCGCGTAGAGGTTCCCATCGTTGCTGCCGAAGTAGACCACGCCGGCCACGACGGCGGGCGATGATCTCACGGGCCCCGCTGTCTGGAACCGCCACTTCTCGCGACCGGTGCTCACGTCAACTGCATACAAGCACCCGTCGATACTTCCCACGTACACTGACCCGCCGGCCACCGCAGGCGAAGACTGTACCCAACCCCCTGTCTTGAACTTCCAGGCCAGCTCGCCGCGTGGGTCGGTGGCAGAGCAACTAGCGCCCGTGTGATGCGGGCCCGCGCGAAACATCCGCCATTCCGAGGAGCCTTGGCACATGTCGCGTGAGAGCAGGAGCAGCATGGCGGCTACTGCTACGGCGCCGACGCTCATCGCTCTACTCACTTGCCTCTCATTTGGCCGCAGGCCTGCGCGCCACATTGCGCACCTGTTGCGACCTCCTGCCGCCGACACCTTGCCCGGCCTGCGCAGCAATGGTGCCACCAGTGCGTGGGGCTGACGGCCCGCGCAACCCCGTCGACGAAGCTGCACGGCCTCAGGGTGGTGCCTTCCGGCATCGGCCGTGGATGCTCCGGTCTGCCACCCCGCCAGATCGGATTATAGCGTTTCCCGGAGCGCTTGACCAGCGCTTTCTCGTCCACGTCGCTAGCGGCCGCGACCAGCACCTCAGAGCGTGGCTGACTATGGGATGGTTTGTGGACAATGTAGCGATGCCCAAACATACTCATGCGCGAAGGCAGCATTCGAGGCCTTTTCAAGCCAGTATGGTAAGATTAGGCTACAGAGTATACTCAAAGCTTTAGCGAGGGGGCG
>Ga0180437_10001777_pt1 | contig 36132 bp, 32 predicted proteins | sample SS_ome_4_FD_132410 | JGI IMG/M metagenome (GOLD analysis project Ga0180437, IMG submission 132410) | Hypersaline lake sediment archaeal communities from the Salton Sea, California, USA - SS_3_D_1 metaG | ecosystem: Environmental > Aquatic > Non-marine Saline and Alkaline > Hypersaline >... | reverse complement strand
GAAGATGTAGTAAAGTATGGGAAAATAGCTTGTAATGAAGATGAGTGCTTTTACTGTGGCGCATGTGAAAATTCTTGCCCAGATGATTTAATAAAAGTCAATCGAACTGATATCCGAATCTTAAATCCTAAAAAGAAAGGTAATTACCCATGGATAGAAGGTTGGCTAAATAGTATAAAGAAAATATTACGTACGGCTTTAATTGAAGGAAAAGAGCAAATCCAAATTCCAACAGTAGAAGAATATATTGAACAAATCAAGACAAAAGAATTGAGAGATGTGCCTCAACTTTCTGAAGAGGATAAGAAGCAATTTAATACCTTAAACGAAAAAATTCAGACCATGCTAAACTCATCAAAAATTAGATATTGGATCAAGGATAAAAAAGTAGATAAAGTAGTTAAGGAATTAAGAAAGTTTCTTAATCCGTGAAAAAATGAACAATAGCTTATCATTTAAAAATAAACCCAGAATTTTAGTGTTCCTACATGGAACCAGTATCATGCATAGAAACGCGTTAGGACTTTCAAGAGAGGAAATTATACAACAAATTGTAGAAGGTATTGATGATTCAATCATTGATTTTATTTCATATATTCCAATTGGTAATGTTGTAGAAAAATTAACTACATGGCAGAAGCAAGGTGCTCAGATATCTTATCTGAGTTCACATATGTCTCTTGAAGAAGTTAAAAAAGATGAAATAGTACTAAAGAGATATAAGTTTCCAAAAGGACCTATATTCTACCGAAAAGAGAAAAATTGGAATTTACCAATTGAAGAAGCTAAACCAGATATACTAATTGAGGATAATTGTGAGAGTATTGGTGGTGAGTATCAAATGACTTATCCTAATCTTGACCTTAAATTGAAAACTAAAATACATTCAATTGTTATAAAAGAATTTGGCGGAATTGATCAGCTTCCCGATGATATCGAAGAATTAAAAAAATTTATCTCTCTCTCTTTTTAGAATACTTAATATTGAAAATCTAGCAAGGAATTGATAAACCAACTTGCTGAATAATAAATTCTTTAAAAATCATCCTAAAATCTTTTATTTAATAAAATTAATATTAATCTTTATAGAGGTGGATTTTAATTAGTCAAAAAATTTTCAAAATAGTCGGAACCATTAAAGATGTTAAAGGACATTGTACTGCTAACCATAAAAAAGGTGAACACTTTGAATTAAGTGGTCATAGTGCTAATGGATTATGTGGATTTTTTTATCATGATATTTTTCCATCTATCTTAACACTACAATTTGGTGGAACCTTCCCTTGGTCGTCAAATCCAGACGTTGTTGAAGTAGAATGCCCGGATCGAATGAATACGGTAAAGATGGAATTAAAACGAATAAGAGACTAAAATATTAGAAATTATGTGAACGGCTCTAATTTTTTCTTACTTTTTAAATAATTTTATTGAGACTAAAAACCTGTTTGTTTTTATAAATAAAATTGAACCTAAGTACAACTAATCAATAAAAATGAAAAAAATTAGTATATATTATTATGATTCTAAAATTAAAAATTAAATCAAATCATACTACTAATAAAAAACAAATCTTCGTTTGGATACAGAATAATAAAGAGTTTAAGAATGATATTGACCAACTTTTACAATTCTTTAAGGATAATACTAAGATAAAGACAATTTACAAACTTCATAAATATTACAAAATAACTTCCCGAAATCCAGCTATTATGCTCTCTCTTCTTAGCACGATTCAAGAAATAATACCAGAAATATATTTTACATCAGATGAAACCATCGATCTTGAGTAATTTACTAAGGCTTGATTTTTTAATTTCTATTTTATCTATTCCTATAATTATTAAATTTCTCTCTTCTTTACAATTTCATAACTTTAAATTTTAAGTAGAATGAGTGGGAGATGAGGTCATTGCCACCCTTCGAGAGCAATTTATAACCAACTTGATAAATGTTCCCTCATTAGACCATTCTGTTTTTACTGAAAAATTAGATGCTTTTACCCCATCCTTTATAGAATCTCTAAAAACTAAAATAAGTACGTATTTTGCAGAATATCTCCCAATCAAAGACAACATATTTGAGTTTATTAATAGGTGAATGGGAGGGGAGGGACTCGAACCCTCGACCTCTTGGTCCCAAACCAAGATTCACGCTGTAGAAAGACACACTACAGTATCATACCAAGCTAGACCACCCTCCCAATAATATATAGGTGAACGTTATTTATGTTTCATCCAATTAATTTTGAACTCTAGTGATTGAATGAAAATTTAATCCTTTTGCAATTCATAAGATGGTAGAGTTACAAAAAATAGTAAAGTAAAAAAATTTTACCTTTGGTAATAAAGGTCATTTATATTCAACAATTAAATTTATTCGTTCTTACAAAATGCAAAAAATCATTTATTTACAGCAAATCGGCGAATTGGACAGAACTATTTTAATAAAACTAAAAAAAAATTTAAAGTGGGCATTAAAAAACTTTAATATTTCTATTGAAATACTTGAAGAAGTTATCCCATTAACACCTGCAGAATATAATCCTCTTAAGAGACAGTATGATGCAAATTTGATCATGCAAAATCTCTTTAAATCTTATAAAGAGAAAGATTTTTTTCGAATTCTTGGAATTCTGGATAATGATATTTATGTAAACCGATATAATTTCATATTTGGTTCGGCGAGACATCCAGATAAAATATATTCACCGTATTCACCAGTTGCTTTAATCTCCATTTTTCGTTTACGAGAGGAATTTTGGGGGTTTCAAGCGGATCAAGCACTATTTGAATTAAGGATTTTAAAAGAAGCTTTACATGAACTAGGTCATACCTTCGGATTAATTCATTGTGAAAATGATTGCATTATGATTTTTTCAAATTCTATTGATGATACTGATAATAAACCTCCAAAATTTTGTGAAAGCTGTAAGTCAAGTATAGAAATCTTTCTTAAAAACGAAATTTAACCGTATCTCTCTTTATGTTTATTATATAAATCTGAACTGAGCTTTAAAATTCTCTTAGAACCTTTTACAATCTTAATTAAATCCTCAGGAATGTTTTTTAATCCAAAATAAACTCCTGCTAAGCTACCTCCTATAGCTCCTACGGTATCACTATCTCCACCCGCAGTTGCTAAGTTATATACACAATCTTTAAATGAGGTTAATCTTTTTAAGAAAATAAAGATGGCACATGCCACTGTACTTAAAGTGTAGGGATGTACAAATGCTTTTCCCAAATAATGCTCAATAAAATAGGGAGATCTAACCCCTGCCTGCGAGAACTTTATCAATCCCGCTTCAATTGGAATATTTAAATTCTGCTTCACTTTGTCTAAAATTTCAACAAGCTCATTCCATATTGGTTCATTAGAATCCAAGATTGGGGAGGTTATTGTAGTAAAGAAATGATCAATAGGAATCGAAGTCTCTGGAGTTAATTCTATCAAATATGCAATTGCTCGTGCAATTACTATAGCCCCAGCTGAGGCTGCTGGATGGGAGTGTGTAAGTTGGCTTGTCTTTAAAACAGTATCGCATAAATTAGTAATATCTTTGCAGTAAAATAATCCTAAGGGTGAAATTCTCATTGCTGTGCCGTTTCCCCCTGAGTTTGAAGCAGCATTTTCCCATGGTATTCCATATCGTAATTTTTTAATTGAAGAGAGACATCCAAACCCAGGACCTATAGGGGGATCATCCAACCATGCGATATATTCTCTGATAAAATTATCTAAATTAAACCCTGAACCTTGAATAAGTGCTTGAGCAGTATGTAATGTTAATTGTGTATCATCCGTATAGGTATTAAATAAATGCTTGTTTTGATTAAGGTAATCTTCGAAATTCATGAATTTAGCATATATCTCTTCTCTTATCATACCTTCAAATGGATGACCTAGTGTATCACCAATACTCACACCTAAAAGGGTTCCAGAAAATTTATCTACGTAATCAATATTTTTCATATTCACATTTCGATTAATAATTACTTAGTCTATTAACTAATTAAGATAAGGATTGCAGTAAGCCTTATAAATGAATCTTTCCAATTTATATTTTAATTAGTTTTTCTTTAAATAAATTTAAAGATTTATACTATTCAAATTAACTAATCGATACTGATTTATGTATGAAAAAGTTAGAAAAACTTCAAAATGTAATCACAGCAATGATTACTCCTTTCAAGGAAGATTATTCCATTGATGAAGATAAATATCGAGAATTTATTCGATTCCAAATCGAAAAAGGGTGCCAACCATTAACTATGGGCACGACAGGAGAATCTGCAACCCTTTCACATGAGGAACATCATTATGCAATTGATATTACAGTCGATGAGGCGAAAAATTCAGGAAAAAATCCATTTGTTCTCGCGGGAGCAGGTAGCAATTCTACTAAAGAGTCGATTTCTTTATGTAAGTATGCTGAAAAAGCTGGGGCTGATGGTCTGCTAGTAGTAACACCTTATTATAATAAACCCGTACAGCATTCTTTAATCGATCATTATAGTGCCCTCGCGGATGCAGTTTCCTTACCAATTATTATATATAATGTTCCCGGTCGTACTGGTTGTAATATTGAGCCTGAAACCGTTTCTAAATTAGCCTATACTAAAGATAATATTGTAGGAATTAAGTGTGCGAGTGGAAATATCGATCAAATCACCAAATATTTTAAATTATGTCCCGAGGATTTTATCGTTTTAAGTGGGGACGATGTTCTAACCTATCACATTATGGCCCTAGGTGGGAGAGGTGTAATTAGTGTAGCCTCAAATATAATTCCTGAGAAATTAGTTGAGTTTACATCTACTATGCTTAATGGAAATTGGGATAAAGCTAAAAAAATGCAATTAGAATTGTATGATTTATTCAAGATATTATTTATAGAAACCAATCCTGGTCCCGTTAAATATGCGGCAGAACTCAAGGGACTTATGAATAAGAGAATGCGCTTACCTTTAACACCTCCTTTAGAACAAAGTCAAAATAAAATTAAGGATGTACTTATAAATTTAAAATTAATCTAATAATGTAATTTTTGAGGGAATAAATTGATTAAATTATTAATTTTTGGTCCAACGGGTTCTATGGGAAGATTGGTTACGGAATTAGCCTTAAAAGATAACGAAATTCAGACAGTTGCTGTATGTGATATTAATAATGTGGGAACTACTTTACAATCACTAATTGCTGTTGAAGATAAGAATAAATTAATAATCGAAGACGTTAATAACCTTCAACAAATAATTGAAAAGACAAAACCTGAAGTTGCAGTTGATTTCACTATTGCGAAAGCAACTGAAAAGAATTGCATGATATGCGTAGAGAACGGAGTAAGATGCATAATAGGTACAACTGCACTCACGGATGAATTTTTAAAAAAATTTAGTGAGTTAGTTAAAAAAAATAATGCTCCTGCTGTTATATCTCCCAATATGGCCACGGGTGTAAATTTAATATTTAAAGTGGCAGGGATCTTAGCACAATATTTAAGTGATTGGGATATTGAAATAATTGAAGCTCATCATAAGCGAAAACTAGATTCTCCTAGTGGTACGGCTTTGAAGATTGGTAAAATCATTGCTGAGTCTCTCGGTCAAAGTTTAGAGACCGTTGCCAAATTTGGAAGGAATAAGGGACTCAATAAAAGAGAAGTAGGCGCTAAGAATGAGATTGGATTTCATGCAATTCGAGGGGGAGATATTGTGGGGGATCACACAATTTTATATGCTGGGCCAGGAGAAAGGATAGAATTAAAACATCAAGCTCATAGTCGGATGTGTTTCGCAGAAGGAGCAATGAAAGCTATAAAGTTTATTGTAAATGCTAAAGAAAACAAAATTTATAATACTAATGAAATCTTAGGTCTATAAATTTCCATTCCTTTTTTAACTATCCTCATTTTTAAAATAGAGATAAAATTATAAAGATTTCAGAGCAGATCAGTATTATCATTAATCCAGTGATACCAGATTTCATTACGCCAACTCTTCATTTAACTACGTAAAGGGTATCCAAGCCTCACATAGTTCACTTTTATAATTTTATCTCATATAATTAAAAGCGATACTTTGTTATAACCTTTATCAACAAAAAAAAGTAAGGTTATTCTAAATGCTTTGGAATAGATTGACCTTCAAATAAATTTTCCAAAGTTTCTGCTTTTCGAATTTTAAACACGGATTTGTTATTAATTAATAATTCACCAGGGCGAGGTCTTGAATTATAGGAACTTGCCATAGCAAAACCATACGCACCTGCATCAAGAATTGCCAATATATCCCCTTCTTCTAACTTCGGTAATGTTCTTTTCCTACCCATAATGTCACCTGATTCACAGATTGGTCCTGCTATATCATATTCTAATAGATCTTCTTTTCCTTCCTTATTACAAAGTTCGATATGATGATATGAACCATACATTGTTGGACGGATTAACGTATTAAAGCCTGCATCTATACCAGCAAATAATTTAAACCCGTTATTTTTTATAGTATTAATTTGAGTTAATATAATAGTAGATTCTGCACATAAAAATCTCCCCGGTTCAATTTTGAATGTTGGAGTACCAATAACGCCTGTCTCAACGATTTCTTTAAAAGGCCTAATTACCATATCTCTATAAATATCTATATCTAAAGGTTCTTCTTCAGGTTTATACGGAATTCCTAATCCACCTCCGAAATCAACAAACTCAAACTTAATATCTAAGGAAGAGGCTAGAGTTTTAACTATGGAAAGATAATTTTCTGCTGCTTTTTCAAAATCCTTCGGATTGATAATACCAGAGCCTATATGTTGATGAATTCCAAACTTTTTAAATCCTGCATTTTGAGCTAACTTATATGCATCTAATACTTGATCTTCTAAAATTCCAAACTTTATTTCCTTTCCCGCAGTAATGGTATGTGCATGATGCCCCGCTCCAAATTCGGGATTAATTCGAAATGATATAATATTTTTTTGTTTACTTAATTTATTATGAACTTTGATTAATCTATCTAATTGGCTTACGCTATCTAAATTGATTATGACATTATTATTTACTGCAAATTCAAAATCTTTATTAGTAAACATATTTCCTGTATAAAGAATATTTTTGGGGTCTACCCCTACTTTTAAACAAGCAAAGATTTCGCCTTGAGAAGTACAATCATAACCACTTCCTTCAGATTTTAAAATCTTCAGAATTGCTAAGTTTGAATTAGCTTTTACTGCATAATGAATTTGATTATTTTTATATTCTGTATCTAACAAGTTTTTTAATTCTCTATAACGCTTTCTTATTATATGCTCATCAGTAATATAGATTGGCGTCCCATATTGTTCTGCTAATTCTAAAGTATTCATATCAGCAAAATATAAAACACCATCTCTATAATCCAAACCTTTATTCCTTAACCATTCTTTATATTCCGTCAACTCTCACCTTGAATTTATAACTTTATTTCATCAATCGTTCCTCTAAATACTCTTGTAGCGGGACCTTCCATAAAAACAGTTCTCCCATTATAAGTGATGATTAAATCGCCACCATCATTATGGACAGTTACAGATTGATCTTTTTTGAACATTCCAGTGATAGAACCAGCAACTACTGCAGCACACGTACCAGTGCCACAGGAATTTGTGATACCAACCCCTCGTTCAAATACTCTTAATGTAGCTTCATTTTGAGATTGAACTTTTACAAATTCAACATTTATTTTTTTTGGAAACATGGAATTTGAACTAATAGTAGCACCATAACGATTCAATTCTTCATTATTTGGGAGATTTTCTGTAAATATGACCGCATGAGGATTTCCCATAGATACTGCGGTAAACTTAAATATCTTATCTATAGCTACAATTGATTCATTTACACATTTATCATTCAAACCTTCAGTAATTACAGGTATTTCATCACAGGATAATATAGGGGCACCCATGTCAATCTTAACGGATTCCACAGTATCATCCATTACTTTTAATTCCGCATTAACAATCCGTTTTAAGGTCTCAACTTCGATCTTAAGCTTTTTAGAAATATCATTCTCGTATATGTATTTAGAGAAACATCGAATGCCATTACCGCACATTTCTGCTTCTGACCCATCTGGATTAAATATCCTCATACTTATATCCTTTTGTTTTGCAGGGCAAACTAATATCAATCCATCCGCCCCAATAGAAAAATGTGGTTGACATAATATTTTTGCTAAATTGCCCATTTTATTTCCTGGTATTTCCCATTTCAGATTATCAATCAGAATATAATCGTTACCTAGCCCATGAAACTTCTCAAAATCAACATTTTGTAAAAAGTGATTATTTATCAATATTATTTCGCTCCAAATTCGTGAATTAAATTACATTAATCCTCATAGATAAAAAATCATATTGCTTATAATAGCAAATTCAAACCATTGTTCATAAAAATTACTATTATGCTTTACAAAAAGCTTAAGATATTTTATTTATTATGGATCTTAACAATAGTATATGTCTCTAATTATGAATAAGAAACTATTAACCTTATCACTTTTATCATTATTATTCCTAATACCTTTACCTAATGCCGTAGGTTTTGATCATATTGATAACATTAATGATGGAATTTCGGTTTACTTTTTAACACATTTAGATAGTTCAGATTATATTGAAGTTAATGTTACGCATATGAATTTAGGAAATTTTACCCTATTTTTATTTGATTCACGACCCACTGAATCCTTCGTCAGACCTGATAAAACTTTAGATTCCCGCATTTATGATAATGCGATAAATTTTAGTATAGATGACAATCCTTATCTCTTCCATAACATTTCCGAACCTGGAATTTATTACATCCAATTGATTTTGGTGAACAATGGACCAGATACATTTTTTCTTTACAGCAATAAAGAATTAACACGATATTACTTGCCAATCATTCCAGGATACTCCGTAGGATTAACGATTTTTGTTTTATTATTATCAAGTACTTTTATAATAACTTATAGGAAGAGAATTTTCCATTTAAGCGGCTAATAATTCTTTATTCATCTTAATTTTATAATACTATTACTTAGAAGAAAATTATTTTGAATTATTTTTGTCTAAAAATCCCCTTTAAATAACGAATTTCGAAGTCAAACCTATTTAAAGTATGTTTAATTTCTAAAAATATATTATCAAAAATCGAAAACGTGATTAAAAATTTCATTTGATGAGATTAGCAAACAATTTGCAAAATTATTGAAAGATACTGAGGAGGTTGAACTAAAAAATGTCGACCTCTTTGCGGAGTATCTGGAATTTCAAATGCTTCCTAGCATCGTACAAGCAGCTGCTCAAGCGGTTTTACCTGGTATTGGAAAAGCAGAATGGACTTCAACTAAGTTCTCTCTTGATATAAACTTCCCTGGAAAAATTGAAACTATCGAATTTATTCGATCAAATGGGAAAAAGGCAGTAATAGGGGGAGAAGTTGTTCCACCATTTTACAATTTTCTTGGTCTTGATAAAAGAAATCCCCATCCACCGTTGGTTACTTACGACGTATTTGATATGGGAAGTGAAATGATGCTCCCAAAACCAATTAAAGAAGAATATAAAGATGTGCTAGCCAATCCCCCTCAATGGGCTAAATTTGCGGTTGATAAATTCGGAGCAGAATGTATTACCTTCCATTCTTTAGGAATTGACCCCGGTACATTAAATTGGCCTGTTTCCAAGTCGAAAAAATTATTTGAAGATATATTGCAAGCGGTTGATGTGCCAGTGATTATTGGTTGTTCTGGAAACAAAGAAAAAGATGTTGAAATGTTTAAGGAATTAGCTGCAGTCTCCGAAAGCGAGGTATTAATGTTATCGGCAGCAGATAAAGCTACCTGGGAAGAGGTTATACCTTTAGCAGTTAAGTATGGCCATAATTGTCTTCTCTGGACGAGTCTGGATTTGAACAATCAGATAAAAATGAACAAAGACGCTCTGGAACTTGGACTACCTCGTAACCGTATTGTAATGGACCCTACATGTGCCACTTTGGGCTATGGGATGGAATATTCGTTCAGTATCTATCAAAGGATGCGAGTAGCTGGTTTATTAGGAGAAACTGATTTAGCATATCCAATAAGTGGTGGAACCACTAATGCATGGGGAGCACGCGAGGCATGGATGAGTGAAAAGCAAGCCCCTGAGTGGGGACCAAGAGATTACAGAGGGCCAATCTGGGAAATTATTAATGCGTTATCTCTTTCTCTTGTAGGCTTAGATTTGGCTATGATGTTCCATCCTATTGCTGCTAAACATGTTAAGGAGATTACCAAGCAATTCTTTGCAGAGATTCCAAAGCACCTAGAAGATAAGGGATATTACGACTGGGTTTCTGCCCGAATTAAACGATAAATATATCTTTGCTCGTTAAAGTAAAAGATCATTATCATATTTTATTTTTTTTACTCACATTTTACAAACACAAGATTTATGAATTAATATACTCTTTTCCTCTCTAATTGATTTAACTTTATTAAGCATTTCTCCTATATTGAAAAAACATATTTTAATAACTTTACTTAGGTCTCGGATTAATAAATATAATAAACTAAATTAATAGGTGGAATAATATTGAATAAACATATTTATCCGATAATTCTATACCTAACAGTGGTTATTCCTAATTTCTTTTTACAAATTATCGCCCTTGGAGCCGAGAGTACATATAATATTACGTACTTAATACCATTTAACTTCATTATCGATGCTGCGTACGGAGTTTTCTTCTCACCATTACTTATGATTATTTTAATCCAATGCTTTTCTGTTGGTTTATCTCTATTTTTCTTTAAAATCCATCGTGTTCTGAATTTGAATCGATACGATTATTACATATTAAATGAAACATATGTAAAATTGAGTTATTGGAGTATAGCAAAAAGAGTTCTTCTTTTGGGTTTTTTGGGGTTTAGTCTAGGAATATTTTTAGCACAGATCATCCCTACAGAAATTATAATAGCCTCATCACCCTCCCAATATGAACCACCATCTCTTTTTCTTAAAACTCTAACTGTCAGTTATTTCATACTCCCATTTTTAATTTTGTTTATAGGGCCAATATGGTTGCTTCAAGATTCGAGTATTATTTGCTCGTTAAAACCAGAAAGAAGGAAAAAAGAAAAAAGGATATTGCCAGAGATTGAAGGCATTTATCATTATTTTCAGAGCAGTTTATCGGGTTATGTAGGCTTAGGGGCATTAATCGCGATAATTCTATTGATGTTTAATGCGATACAAAACGTACACCTTGAGTTAGGAGAAATAGTCGATATTCCTGGAATCTTTCTTGCCCCTTTTATGCTTTCTGTTGTTCCGTTGCCCGCATTAATGTTTCATGAATTGAGATTAGACCACTTTAGAAATAAATTAATTAATAGACTAACTCAAAAGGGGATTAGCTCTATTGATAAAATTCAAGAGATTTTTTAGGGATTTTTAATTCGCCAAAATTTTATTCAATTAAGACTTCTAAATTTCTTTTCAATCTTGGAAGGAATCGCAAACCATCAGATGGGTCGAACATTTTTATCTTAGAACTTAATGTTGATATTAAGTTGTCATTAAAGTCACCATTAAGCAGCATCTTGGTTTCTTCTTCAGCTATATCTTCAAATCGACCAGCTTTTTTAATCTCTTCCCTATTTCCCGGACAAAAGTATTGACATTTCATACAACCCATTAGGGCATTATGAACATTTATATCCATCCATTTCGGAAATTCTCCATCAATTTCATTATAGAGAGATAAACATTTTCCAGCATCAATAACGAAGGGGTCCCCTCTAATCGCGTTTGTAGGACAATTTTTTAAACAATAGGTACAATTTTCGCATTGATCCATCATTTTAAGATCATGCCAGCTATCATGTTCCATTTTATAATTCGTATAGAAAGCATGTAATGAAAAAAAACTGCCCATTCCTTCGATATAACAAATATTATTCCGACCGTATCTCCCAAGTCCACTCCTAACAGCTAAAATCTTTAAATGAAGTTGATTTCTCGCTTTTACAATAGCATAACCTGGCTTTCTTATTATTACATTTAGTACAAGCCCCTCAAGCTCTTCAAGGGTTAATCCGTCATCATAATATGGCGGGGGTATCATTATATTGAATACTTTCCCATTTAGATGAAAATTTGCATACATCATTCTTGTTGAAATTGCGAGAATTATCAGTGATTTTGCATCAGGAAGTGTTGTTGGTATAACAAACTCCTTATTGCTTAAGTAATAACGATACGTTTTATGATTACTAAGGACTCCTATGCGATTTAGTCTATCAAAATCTTCTTGTAAATCATCAAGATAGTCAACAGACACAGATTTATAATGATATCTGATTCCTTTAATATTTGGATAACTCATTGAAGTAGAAATTTATATAATTATTTACATAATGCGTTAGTCAACTTATATAGTCTTTTACGATACAGCATATAATTACTTACTTAAAGAATTTTAATTCAATAAAAAAAAATAAAATTAGGAAATTATATGTCTTGAAAAAAAATAAATAAATTTTGTTAAATTTACTAACTTAGAGACTATATAGCTAAGCTTTTTATACTCTATTTAAGAAGATAGATTGGGAATAAGAAAAAGTGTGGGGGTTGAATAAATGAATTTTACAAAAATTTATACTTATTTACTAACTATTATTGGTATTTCAGCATTATCTGCGCTGGGTTATTTAATAATCCTTTTCGCAAGTTTAATTTTTCATTAATTTAACTTTCCTTAATTTCATGCTAAAATTAGAGTTGTCTAATTCTCTACAGAGGCTTTTTCTTATGAACTGAGACACTACATCTAGATATCGTTTTTTCCAGAATTTTTTTTTAAAAGCTAACTATCCCTAAAATTGTTTCTTAAGATCAAAAATAATGAACGTTAATAACTTTAATTTTGATTCCTATTACCCTAATCAATTCTTCTTCTTTCTTCTATTAACAATTAACAACGAAATATCCTTGATCTATTATCTTATCGAGGAGACTCAGCATCGGGGCGGGATTCTGTAGCAGGTTTTCCATCAATTCCCCAATGCGATTTTGGAATTTCATGAACAATTACTTCGACAGCTTGAGATGGGATACCCATATTTACAAAAACTTGAGTGATACCCATAATTATTTCCCTAACTCTTTCTTCAGAGATTCCTTTCCACATATTAACATGAACAACTGGCATATGTCTTATCTATCTAATTAATTACTTAAAATTTTTGAACTTGCATTTTTTATTATAATTTGATTTGGGAGATATTTTATTATTTAATAAAACAAATTAGGTTTATTGTAGAGTAAAATTAAAAATCAAACTTTAGTAGGTAAACTAGATGTGGGTAAATGCTTGGGCATCTATGAGAATGGATAAAGATCAACGATGGTGGAGTTTTGAGTGGAATTTCTTGGAATCCGTAAGGAACCAAATGGATTTACCAGAACGAATCATAATAAAAGATGATACCCTTAGAGAGGGAGAAGAAACTCCTGGGACTTACTTCACTATTGATCAAAAAATCGAAATTGCTAAATTGTTAGAAGAAATGGGGATTCCGGAGGTAGAAGTCGGTTATGCTGCAGGTATTAAAGAGCACGCAGAGACATTTAAAGCTCTTAAAAAAGAAGGGATAAAGATGAAATTATCATCGCATGCTAGAATGTATGTTGAAGATGTTAAAAAGGAAGTGGATGAGATTTTAGCAGCAGAAGCAGATCATATAAACTTTCTACTAGTTCCTGGACCTGCTTTAAAAACCCAAAATGATGTGTTGAACAGAATTTCTGAGGGTATCAGCTATGCCAAGGATCAAGGAGCATATGTAGCCTTTGGTTCTGGACGAGTGATTCCAAGGTACTGGGAAAAATTTCTTCATCTTGCGGTTGAGGCAGGAGTTGATAGAGTTGTAGTATATGATGGGAATGGTTGTGCTCTTCCATTAGCATTTAAGGATGTTGTAAGGGTTACCAAAAATATCGTAAAAAAAATTCCTGTTGAAGTCCATACTCATCAAGATATAGGGTTAGCTGTTGCCAATACCCTTGCCGGAGTCGAAGGAGGTGCCGAAGTAGTTGATGTAGTCTTTAATGGTTTAGGTGATCGAGCGGGTAATGCGGCAACCGAGGAAGTCATTATGGCTCTTGAAATTTTGTATGGAATCAATTTAAATTTAAAACTTGATATGATAATGGAGATTTCTCGGCTTGTAGAGAATTATAGTAAAACCCCACTACAACCACATAAAGCGATAGTTGGAAAAAATTGTTTTATCCATGAATCAGATTTACATATAGAGCAAATAATAAGAGGAAATTGGGTGACTTGGGAATTATTTCAGCCGCAAGTAGTTGGCCAATCGCGTAAGTTAATATTTGGATCTACAACGTTACAAAATAGGGCGATAACGGCAAAATTAGAAAAGATAGGCTTAAACCCTACTGAAATGCAACTTACCATTATTTTAAATAAAATAAAAGAAAAGATAAAATCTCAAGATTTTATATCTGAAAAGGAACTCGAAGAATTAGCAAAAAAAATCATAAGTTAGGCTTTTTTAATTTTCAATTTATAATAGTTAAAAATTCTTATAGCAAAAATTTATTTAGAATGTCAATTGCTCGCGCAGAGTTAAATATTCCACAAATACATGGTTTAGCTATCCTGTTTGCGGCTTTTTCAACAGAAATTTTTCCTTCATTAATTAATTTTACGTAATATTCAACGGATTGTGGAGATATACAATGATGGCCACACATTGTGGTTATTTCTAAAATATCTGGGTTTTTAGGAAGTAAATCCATATTTCCAAATACTCCTAAGGAAAGATGAACAGTATGCATTTTTAAATCTAATTCAGTTAAAAGAGCTTTAACTTCAGACATTAAGCCACTAATAACAATTGAAACTCCTAAATTCTCTTTCTTTAAAGTTTTAACTATATTCTTAACATTATCTATATTATCATAAACGGATGTAATAACTGGGCTAATATTCCAAGTAAATTTTGGTATAATATTCACAGGATTGTTTTGATTAAAAATTTCAGCAATGATTAACAATTTCTCACGAGATTTAGGGTCTTCCCTATTATAACCTTTTGCAAGGCAGGATAATAGTACATAATCTTTTCTTAAACTTTCCACATTTCCTTGTCTATGTAAAGAGTGAGTAATTTTGTCCACCTCTGGTTTAAAGTTTCCCTAAACCTATATTTATTTTAGCATTAGGTTGAATGGTAAACCCTTCTTTTTCTACTACATCTATTAGTGGAATTGCATTATCTTGGTTTACTCTGATAATCATTCCCACACTAAACACAGTATTAACAATTTTATCTACTTCTCTAATTATGCCGAGAACAGCGTTTAGCTTATGTTCAGGAATCTTAAATTCAATGATTGCTGAAAGAACTCGTTCTTCTCTTAATGTTGGCTCAATGTGGCCTTGGTTGTCACTTAAAATTACAGTAACTGGACTATCTTTTTCATATAAAACTCCCAAAGTAGATAATCGAGTGGTGAATATTTCAATATCTCCTAATTGAGCACCAACACCAGGTCTTCCAATCTCTATTGAAAATCCAATCTCACTCTGTTTAAAACGCTCTGTAATATCGTTTGTTTTCATTTCTTCAGTTCCTCGTCCAGGTATGCCTGTTAGTTTATGAGTTGCAACAACACTACTAAAAGAATTTCGGATTATTCTAGGCCATTTAAGTTTTTCTAGTTTAAAAGCTTTTGTTGGGCAATCGGAATCGCGATAACAAACAGCACATTCTACACATTTCTCCCTATCAATTTTTGCTTTTTCATTTACTAATTGAATTGCATGAACAGGGCAAATAATCACACATTGCCCACAACCGATGCATAAGTCTTTATTAATCAACATATCTACAACACTAAAGCCTACAATTCTCCGGAGTTAATTCTTTCTATATCCTTTGGAAGATTTTTGAATATTGGAACCAAAAACAAGCTACAAATTAACGCTAAGATTGCTAATATTACATAACCTGGACTATAATTATTATTAAACGTTAGAAAGAATTTACCAAGAAGGATCAGACTTATACTTCTTCCAAATGAATATGTTAAATAATTAATTGAATAAATTGTAGATCTTATTTGAGGGGGATTTATTTCTCCAAGAGTAGCTTGAGTAAGAGGATCTATTCCTCCAAATAAAAATGCTCCAGAAAATGCAAATATGAGAAAAATGAACGCTGAAATAAGGCTTGTAGAAACAAAAAATAAAGAAAATCCGATTATGTAAAGGATCGATCCACAAGAAAGACATATAAGAGCTATTTTCATACGACCTTTAACACTTTTTATACGCAATTTATCCCCTAATTTTCCAAAAATAGGGCCGCTAGGTACTTGGCTTCCAAAAACTATAATTAAAAATACAGTTGCTAATGTTGAACTAAGAAGATAATCATTTTTGAGCATAGAAATAAAAAATGATGATATCGAGCCTATTGCAATAAACATAGTAAAATTCAATAACAAAATCCATATGGTTGATTTTATTTTTCCAATTATTTTAATGTCTTCAATTCTTATTTTATAGTCAATTTTTTCTTGGCTATTATCAGTTTGCTTATAAAATTTATCCAAACCTCCTCTCCTCGGCTCATTAACGAGAAATAATAATCCGGTACAAATAAAACCCCCAACAGAAACGATTATAAGAGGTGTTTGCCAAGGATAGGCATCAATTAAGAATCCAGAAAGAACTTGCCCTAATCCATTCCCTAAAACATATATCGCACTCAATAATCCAAATTCTTTCCCTCTTTTTTCTGGTTCAACAAAATCTACTGTTAATGAAAAGACTAACGGTAAAGCAGCTCCAAAACCAATCGCTGTAAAAATTTGAAATAGTAAAAGAGAATAAAAATCAAATGCAAAAATAGTGAACAAAATGAGAGTTGACCATTCAAATGTAGCAATGACTAATAAAACTTTCCGTTTAATTTTATCCCCTAATATCGCCCAAAAAATTGAACTAATAGCAGCGACCATCAAAAATATTGAATTTATTGTACTAATTACCTCTTCACTTCCTAAAGTTAATGCAATTGAAAGTTCCCTTGCCATTGGCGTAATTATGCTAAATAAAGCGGATGAGAAAAACGTTAATAATATCAAAATTTTCATAGAAGAAGGTTTTTTCATCATTACCAATTGTATTAGTAAACTAATTAATAATAACTAGTTTATTCTATATTTAATTCTTTAATTTTTCTGGATTTATATGTAAAATTAATAAAGGTGAAAAAAAAATGGAATATAAGTTAGGAGAAATTTATTTCTCTCAAAATTATTCATTTATATCTAAATTACACCATCAAATTACCGTTAAAGAGGATTAAAATTTTAATGAAAGAAACAAAATGGTTTAATAATAAATGGTGGGTTTCGCCAATCAATTATTTTGAAGAATTAAGGGAAAATTTTCAACTTCCTCCCAAAGTGTTTGTACGCGATTCCACTATCAGAGAAGGTGAGGAAACACCTGGAGTTTATTATAATTTAGAAGAAAAAGTAAAAATCGTTGAGAAGTTAGAAAAAATTAATGTAAGGCATATTGATTGCGGTTATATCGGTCAGGTGCAAGACCAATGGGATTTGGCAAATAAGATTAAGGAATTGGGTCTTAATATGAAAACATACACCCATTTGAGCTCAAATCCTGCAAGATGGAATGATGAAATAAATAAATCACTCAAGGCTAAATGTGACTATATTGGTTTTGGTATAGTTTTAACCGATTGGCAATTAGGATTATTTACAAATAATGAAAACATTACTCCTGAAGTGGTTATTTCACTTATTCCTTCAATAGTGAAGAGAGTTAAACGATTAGGAGGTAATACAATTCTTGATTGTGTTGATGCAACACGATCCGATGTATCAATTCTTTTGAAAGCAATAGAGAAGGGTATTAAATGTGGTGTAAAAATGGTAATGCTATATGATACCGTCGGAGCATGCAACGTATCGGCGATTTCTTATTTGATAAAAAAAATTAAACCTATTGCAAAAGATATTCCAATAGGAATTCACGTTCATGATGATTTTGGATTAGGGACAGCTTCTACTATCGCTGCAGTAGAACAAGGAGCTACATTTATGGATTTAATCGTAAATAAATTGGGAGATCGCGCTGGAAATACCTCTTTAGAAGAAGTGATAGTTGCATTAGAGATGCTCTATGGAATAGATACAGGGATTGATCTTTCAAAACTATTTGAACTAAGTAAGCTTGTCGAAAAGTATTCAAAAGTACCAATTCCATTTAATAAGCCTGTTGTTGGCAAAAATACCTTTTTACATGAGAGTGAACTTCATGTAATGAGTGCTCTAAAGAAAGATAAATACTGGATGTGCTTTACTCCATATCGCCCCGAAATCGTTGGTCAAAAAGAACATTTAATTTTTGGTCCCACCACTCTACATGGAGATGCAATTAAAATAAAGTGTGAACAAATGGGATATGAAAATTATAATGATTATATTGATGAGATTCTAAATAGAGTTCATTTAATTATATCCAAGAGAAAATATGTTACAGAAAAAGAGTTGGAAGATGTTATAAAAGAAATTATTATCTAAAATTAAGACGCCTCAAATAATTTTTGATCCCAAATCCTGATAATTCTCTATTGCATAACATGATAAAATAAAGGAAGTTCTTACTTACGATTTGTAATTATGCTTTTTGGATTTTAGCATAATAATGTTCCCCATCAAATCTAATTTCTAAAAGTTTATCATCAACCTTTTCGAGATATCGCTTAATATTCTCACCAGCTTCAGCAAAATCTCCCGTAACTTCCAAAATATCCCCAATTTGCATTTCCATTAACTTTCTTTTAGTTTTCGCAACTGGTAATGGACAAACCAATCCGGATAAATCCAATTTTTGAGTATTAACCATATTTTACAACACCTCCTAATTTCTAACTAAACAAAATGTTATCCGCTTCTGCACACATTTCTACAAATCCATGCATAGTGGTCTTAGATATACCTGGTATTAATTCATCATCAGTTAATCCGCGGGCTTTCATACAAACACCACATGCCAATACTTTAGCCCCTTCTTCAATTACATCAGTCATCCATTTTCCAACATTATCATATGTTGAAGGTTCTTGATTTTTCTTTCCAACAAAAATACCATCTTCTACTAAAAAAATATTTATCTTATGACCTTCCAATAAAGCTGTATAGGCGAACCTAAGCATGGTGTAAGGTCGCTCTGAAGTATAAGCGCCATTTGCAATAACTACTGTAAATATCTTATTCTTAGATGCCATTCAAAATTTCACTTTTTCAATTTAAGATCAATTACCTATTAATGATAGAGGAAATAAAATTTCAAATATTAATTTTTTCGTAATAATCTATTTATAATATCGATAAATAATCTATCATAGAGTTTGACTATAATATATATAAAGAAGTAAAATCCTATGAATATAGACTATTTACGGAATTTTATTAAATTAATAGAATATAAGAGCTTCTCAGATTTAGCAAGAGATTTACCTATCACACAAAGCACACTTTCTCATCAAATTTCTCAGTTAGAGAAAGATTTGGATGTAATTCTAATCGACCGGTCGACAAAAAAGTTTGAAATAACTGAAGTAGGAAAGTTATTCTTAAAATATGCAAAGCAGATTATAGAATTATATGATAATGCAATTCAAGAGTTATCAAAATATCGAAACCAAGATTATGAAACAATTATCATTTCAGCGTCTACAATTCCGGGTTCACACATATTACCTAAATATATAGCTCTATTTAGAAACCAAAATCCGAATGTAAATTTCAAGGTGTTAATTAATAATTCTCAAAAATCCATTGAGAATCTCATCAAAAAGGTAGCCGATTTTGCTGGGATCGGTAGTTTTATCACTTTTAATAAGAATGATTTTGAATTCATTCAAATTGGAGAAGATCAATTCAAATTCATATGTGCTCCTAATCACGATTTATTAAAAAGTGGAAATAATATAATCAAATTTGAGGATTTATTAAATTACCCTTTCGTTTGGCGAGAAAAAGGTTCAGGAATGCGAGATACATTTAGCCAACAATTTCCTGATTATGAAAAACTGAATATTGAATTAGAGATTAATGATAATGATTCTATTATTTCTACAGTCAGCGAATCAAATTATATTAGTATAATGAGTGAAATAATGGCAAAAAAGGCTGAAAATGCTGGTTTGATAAAAATGTTAGAGATAAAGAATCATCCGGTTATTGTTAAGAGACCTCTATTTTTCATTCGAAGAAAAGAAGAAGAACAGCCTGATCTAAAGGAATATTTCTGGAAATCTATAGCAAATAAATTAAAAAGAAATGATAAATAGAATCTCTATTTTATTAGCATCCCAGTTTTATCGAAATTTAGAAAATAACTAATTTTTTCCTTGAGAGGATAAATACCTTCTTTAAAGAGTGTAATCAGAAAAATCGTAATAAATGCTATGGAACCTAAACCTGGAGCAAAATTGCTAAGTAAATCGACAAACGTTGATGAAGAATCGATTGAAAAAATAGTATAAATCAAAGAAACAGCAGCGATTACAACCGAGAGAAAAGAAATTATCATTGCAGCTTTTTTACTAACATTCAGGTGAAATGGACCTATATCTAAATGAAAATGTTTTGGTTGTACTATTATTGATAAGATTGAATGATTAATTACTTTTTCTTCAAAATCAACATATACATGAAGAAAACGACGTTCCCCTTCCTTTTTTTCCTTTTTCGAACGATCTTTATTCTTGAGAGCTAAAATGGAGAAGATAATCACTGGTGGATTTACGGCATCCTTTTTTACTTCAACTTTACCATATAAGGGATGAGCTTCAAACCCCTCACCCTCAACTCGTAAATTCAAGATGGGAGGCTCCTTTTTAGTAGTAACCACTTTAAAAGAGGTTTCAAATACAGTTTTTCCCTCTTCATCCACAATCTTTAATTCTTTATGGGACAGATATACATAAAATAAATAACTGTTTTGTTCCATCATAACGGAATAATATTGGAGCCCCATATTTATTTCATATACCGTTGGCTTTGGTTCCTCAGATATTATTTCCTCTGTTTCTTTATCTCTAATCGATTCTCTTGCAGGTATACCTCCTCCTGGAGCTCCTGCAGGTGGGGCGGAAGGAGCCATTGATGGGGGTGGAGGGGGTACCGCCTTAACAGCTTCGTCTTTTCTTTTTTCCACATCATCAGAAAGCATATCTACTACTCTCAGCATATCTCTCTCCTCTGTCTCTTCATATAACAATTCATCTCTATCAAAAGCTTTTTCTTCTGGTTCTAAAGTTTTTGCCGCCTTCGGAGCAGGAAATTTATCTGAGCGCAGGGCTTTTTTGCGTTTACCTTTGTCATTGTCAATATCTTCTTTTTTAGAGATTAACACTTGTTTTGATGTTTTTTCTTCCTTTAGGACCTTTTGTTCTTCCTTTTGCTTTTTAGAAATGAGTTTTAATTGATTTAGTTTAGTATTTTCTGGAAGAGGTCTAAGCGTAACAAAATCAACGATTGCTAAATTTTCACGTATTAATTTAACGTTTTTGAGTGAATCAAAAATGTCATCTAAAATTTTCTTTATCCTTACCGATTTCTTATAATTCCCAATAAAGACAAATTCAGGAAGATAAACAGAAAGAACTTCAGATTTTTTATCATAAAATATCTTATTTGTTTCAATTTCAAGTTTTTCAATCATTTGTAATGATTCCATTTCATATTCCTCTAGATTTTTTAATTTTATCAATCAGCTATATGTTTATAACATCTTTTTTATTTAGGTATATCCCGTAAGAATGCTTTAAATTCTAATATATAATTTTTTATATCTTTTAACTTTTCTATTTTGAAATCTTTTCCCATAACGCGCTCGATCGCATTATTCATTAGTTGGAGATCCTTGAATGCAGAAAAACTCTCATACTCTTTTGATTTAAAATTAGGAATCCACGGTTTTAATTTCGGAAAAGATTCTACAGGTCTTAAGTCCCAATTAACTTTACTTTTAAATGATTCTGTTAATGGTTTTAAGTTATTTTCATTCCAATGTTTAATAATCCAAGGAGCATAATTATGTAACTTATCATAATCTAATTCCAAATCATCTCGCCATTCATATTGATGATCCCAATTAGCAATCGCGAGATAGTTTTCATTGGATACCTTATCTGATGGAAAGAATTTCCATGAATTACGGTTTATTCCTTCACTTTTAAATGGTAAACCTTCTCCATATTGGAAGAAATACCCTATTTTTTCATAATTATAATGATTTTCTCGGGAGATCTTCAGATATATTTCAATTTGGGTAATATCAATTTTACCTTTAAATAATTCTTCTTGTAGTACTTTATACAGAACATTTTTTGCTTTATTTGGGTGTGACTTTCCTGAAAATACGGGATAGTATATCAAACAGAGGTATGTAGAATTTTCCTCAGTGTTATTTTCAAATACTTCTACCCATGCTTCTAAGGGATATATTAATACATGCGAGCGAAAATAGTTTATTATAAGGATAATAGCTGCTATGGAACAAGCTATACTTACAAAAAAAAATAAAGATACACTAAAATATATTGATGCTAATAAAAAAGATAAGGAAATATAAATAAAAAGACCTCCAATAATAAAAAAAAACACAATTAATGAAGCAAAGGCTTCTGGCTCCTTATCTTTTTTAGAATACAAAATCGGGGGAGCATTCTCAATTATCCATGTTTTGTTATATTTGTTGACAAATTCCTGAAAATCTAATTTACTCCACTCTAATTGGGGCATAATTTCCAATGTATAAAATTTGGTAGTTACATTTAACTTAATCTCATTAAAGGGGTATTATTTTTATATTTTGGTAGGAATATTATTAAATGTCTTAAGTAATCAATATCTCAGTATCGCAAATTATAAAATCAATAATCTTCTGCATCTTTTTATATAAAGAATAATCTCTAATATTGAACTTATACATGTTAGACTTTGAAGATTTTCTCAGATTTATTAAATCACAAGAATATTATGCTGGACAAATAGTTCATATAGAAAACATTCCAGAATTAAAAGCTAGATATGATGAGCTAGATAAACCGTTAAGAAAACGCTTACAACGATGGTTAGTTAATAATAATATTCGATTATGGCGCCATCAAGCAGAAGCTATTAATTCTATTAGGAATGGTAATAATACGGTAATAGTTACTTCTACGGCATCTGGAAAGTCGCTTTGTTATAATTTACCTGTACTGGATTCAATTTTGAATAATGAAAAGACAACAGCGCTCTATATTTTCCCTACAAAAGCTTTAGCAAGAGATCAGTATCTTAACTTGAAAAAATTTTTAACTGAAACTAATATAAAGCAAATGAGGGCAGGTGTTTATGATGGGGATGTAGATTCTAATGAAAAGCGGCAAGTATTAGTTAATGCAAATATAATTATAACAAATCCATATGGCTTACACTTCTATTTACCTTGGTTTAAACAAAAATGGAGAAGAGTCTGTTCTAATTTAAAATATATTATTCTTGATGAAATTCATGTGTATAGGGGAATATTTGGTTCTAATTTTGCATTATTATTAAGGAGATTAAAGCGCATTCTTAATCTTTACAATATTAAACCGATATGGATTCTCTCAAGTGCAACAATTACTAATGCTAAGCAATTTTGTGAAAAGTTGGTTGGAGAGCAATTTAATGTGATTGATAAAGATGATTCCCCATCAGGACCAAAAAAAGTTATTCTTTGGGATCTGCCTTATGAACAAATCTCTGGAAAATATAGATCTGCTCATCAGGAGACAAAAAATTTATTTATCTCTCATTTAACTTATAAAGCGGGGCTACAAACTCTAACCTTTACCCTTTCAAGAAAAATGGCTGAATTGCAAGCTATTTGGGTTCGAAAAGCGTTATCCGAATTAAAAGATAAAATTCATAGTTATCGAGCAGGAATTAGTAAGAAAAAAAGAAGAGAAATAGAAATCAATTTCAAGAGTAAACAGATTCTGGGGATTAGTTCTACAAATGCTCTTGAATTAGGGATAGATATAGGATCTTTGGAAGCAACTATAAGTTCGGGGTTTCCAGGAACTATTTCCAGCTTTAAACAGCAAATTGGACGCTCTGGAAGAGGTTCTGAATTATCCATATCAACCTATATTCCGATGCAAAATCCTTTAGATCTTTTTTATGTCCATAATCCTGATCAACTATTCCATAATTTTCATGAAGAGATTCTTATCACTTTAAACAACAAATATATCCTTAAGAATCATCTTTGTTGTGCCAGTAAAGAAATACCTCTAACCTTAGATACAATTAAAGACCTTGGGCTTAAAAATAGAGAGCTCTTTAAGCAATGTATAGAAGAATTAATCTCCGAATCATTATTGATGAAACGGGGTGATAAGTATTATTGGAAGGGAGAATTCTTTCCGAATGAGGCGTATGGTTTAAATGATCTTTCTACGAAAGGCTATAAAGTAATTTCAAAAAAAGACGGTCGTGAAGAAGTCTTAACTGTGGAAGATGAAAGCTATGTGTTTCGAGATTTGCATCCTGGAGCAGTATATTTATATGAAGCTGAGACTTATATAGTAAATGATCTTGATATTGATGAGAGAAAAGTCTATATATCGCAAACTGATGTTGACTTTTTTACTCAATCCTTAAAACATACAGAGATTACCCCTTTGGATATACTATTTGAACGCCAAATTGGTCCATATGATAAGATTAAAACAAAGTTCGGCAAGGTAAAAGTCGAACATGAATATTATTCCTACAAAGTCATCAATACCCTTACACAAGAGATTATTTCCCGTCATCCTTTAGATAATATTCCGATTATCGAATTTGAAACCCAAGCAGTCTGGTTTGAAATCCCATTTGACGATCAAAAAGAATTAGAATTACAAGGGTTCGATTTAGGAGGAACCATCCATGCGATTGAGCATGCCATGATCGCGATGGCTCCTGCCTTAGCACAGATATCAAGATGGGATCTCGGAGGTGTTTCCATTGATTTTGATCCTGTAAAACAACAACCCATCATCTATATATATGATGCCTATAAAGGAGGAATAGGTATCTCAGAGCAATTATACCTAAACCTTCTTGAACTAATGAAATTAGCTTATGAATTAATTAAAACTTGCAGTTGTACAACTGATAATGGCTGCCCATGTTGCGTGATGTCGCCTAAATGTGGTAATCAGAATGAGCCATTGGATAAAAAGGGAGCTCTGTTTCTCTTGGATAAATTAATTGGTTCTATTTAAATCATAAAATGTTCCTCTCTAATAAGAATTAAAGATGCTTAACTTGAAAGACTTTAATTTAAGATTTTTTACCATTTTTCTTTTTCTGATAATCAAATATCATTTAATCCTAAATATTTTAACTTTGTTATATTTGGAGCTCCGCTATTAATATCCCAGTTTCTATAGTTATAGAATAATTTTTTTAACTTATTAAAATCGGGAGATTTCCCAGCAGAACCGCCTTCGTCGAATTTTTGAAGTAAAATAGCTGGTAGCTTGTCATCATCTGGTTTCAATCCCATTTTAACATTGAATAATCTTTTCATAGTAAGAATCCTCTCCCCATAAAGTTTTACTTCTCTAAGACCGAACTTTAACCCTATTGCAGCCTCAATTATTGCTGCATTTTGAGAGGGTAGTGGGTTACAAAAGGAGCACATTATCATAGAGCTATATAATGCCCGATAATCCATATCTATACTGCAATATTTCGCCATATCTTCTCCATCACTATATTTATCTATAAGTTCCATTCCGATCTCTTCTAATGGAACTCCAACTAAAGTAAAGTAAGGATCACAAGCATTATGAGACGGCCCCCTATACGCTCCCCCGATCCCATAAGCAATCGCCATACCATAATTTGAACGAAGATCATGATAAGTGACCTCCAATCCTACGACCGTGGCAAGTTCATTAGAAGAAATATTAAACCTTTTACCGAGGGCATTTGATCCTTCTGCTAAAAGATCTCCAATTCCTTTTCGATAAACTATTTTTTCTAGGAGTAGTTCAATTAATTCAATATCGCCCCATTTTGGGACTAATCCATCTATATCTTTTGAAGTTATTTTTCCCTTCTTAAAATGGTGAATTAAGCATGCTATCGTTCCTCCCGAACTGATGGTGTCGATTCCATAATCAAAACATTTTCTATTCAAATGGACAATCGCTCCTAAATCATCATTCAATACAAGACTTCCAAAACTCACGATTGTTTCATATTCTGGCCCTTCAATTTCCTCAGTTTTATACGTACCTTCTTTAATTTCGACTCTTCGACCACATCCAATAACACATGAATGACAAAATCTATTTTTCACTAAAATCGTTTCTGCCATGGTAGCGCCTGAAATCTTATAAGCACGCTCCCATTGAGGTTGAGAAAAGTACTTTATTGACAATTCTCCCGTCGTGTTGTACATATCTAGCGCTCCAGAAGTTCCAAGTGCGCTAAGAACCTGAGTCCCAAAAGAAGCCTTTACATTATCTCTAGCTTTTGTAATAGCTTTTCTTAGTTGTTCTTTATCATGCACCTCCAACTGAACATGACTTCCTTTAACAATAATAGCTTTCAACTTTTTCGAACCTAAGACAGCCCCCATACCAGTTCTTCCAGCGGCTCTCTCTTCGGAAATGATATTAGCATATTTAACTAAATTCTCTCCTGCTGGTCCGATACATGCAACCACTGCCTTCTTGTCTCCAAATACTTCTTTCAATTTTTCAGTAGAATATATAGTCCCCTTACCCCATAAAAACTCTGCATCCTCCAACTTCACTTCATCATCTTTTATACTTAAATAAACTGGTGTTTCAGAAGCTCCTTTAATGATAATCCCATCGTATCCCGCTTTCTTAATCTCGGCCCCGAACCAACTTCCACAATTAGATTCACCCCAAATCCCTGTATAGGGTGATTTAGAGCATACAACCCACCTTCCTGTATTCGGTGCGAATGTCCCGTTCAAAGGACCCGTCATTATCATTAATATATTGTCTGGTGAAAGCGGTTGTGTATCTTTATCTAATTTATCATATAAATATCGGCACGCATAACCCGCTCCTCCCAAAAAATTCTCAGCAATAGCTTGATCTAAAGGTTCAGTTGAAATATGATGAGTTGATAGATCCACATTGAGTAATTGCCCTCTAAATGCTTTTAATATCGTTATTTCACACATTTTTTTGTTTTCTATTAGAATAAACAATTCAATTTTTATTTATTATTTTTGCTCTTTAATTCTATTAGTCATACTATTTTGAGAATTATTTTATGGATCATTAAAATAATTTTTTTATGGAAAATGATTATTAAGTAATTATGGATGCTAACTATAATCTTCGATGGGATGATTTAGTTTCTCCTACGATGAGTCCTGATGATTATCTAGGAATATACAAGGAAAAAATAGCTCATAATTATGACACCTATAATCCTAAATCTGAAATATTAGAAAAAATCGAAAATGTACTTATTGAAAAAAATGAGAAATTAAAGATTGTAGCATTAGGTGCTGATTGGTGTCCTGATTGTAATACAAATGTCCCTCGAATGATAAAACTAGCTAAGATGTTGAAAAATGAACATATTGACTTTCGGATATTGTATGGAATAATGAAAAATGCTTTACATAAACCGGGAGAAATCATATGGCATAAGACCCGGTCTCCACCAGAAGCCACAAATCCTAGGTTTAATTTAAAAAAGGTCCCTACATTCTATTTCTTTAACAAGGATCATGGACTTATTGGAATGATCCAAGAAAATCCAAAAAAATCAATGGAAGAAGATCTCTTAGAAATATTAGAGTCTAATTATTAATCTGGAGCTACTCTTTTTCTTCTGTCTTCCTCTATATTAAATCCTTAAGATTTATATTGGTAAATCTCCATAATATCTCTATGTCCAAATTAAAAGTAAAAAAAGTCATTATTTTCAAACACGGCGTTTCATATTATATTCTTGAAGGAAATGTGAAAGGTTCAGATATTCTTGAACTCGAATTTAAAATAGATGAAATGGATGATGTACTGAAATCGTTATTTGTATTAGATGCTAGTGAAAAGGGATATATCAGTTCTATCTCTTATGACGCTGCTCTTGATACTTCCCAGCTTTTAAAATCAATAATGCTCGATATCCCCGATATGGATTCATTCTCCTCCTTTTTAACTCAGATTAAAGGTGCTAACGTTAGTATGACCATTAAAGGTGGAAAAGTAATAACTGGTACCATAATGGGCATAGAACAAATAGAAAAACTAAGTAAAGATGAAAAAATAGCAGAAAAGCAATTAATCTTGCTTGAAGATGATAATGGCATTTCCAAAATCAATTTTGATGAAATTAAATCACTCGACATTTTAAACGAGGATCTCAAAAAAGATTTGAAGTTTTTCCTTGACACTGTAGTTTCAGGAAAAAAAAAGGATGCTAAAAAAATCATGATTAATTGCGAATCGGGAGGAAATGACACCGTCGAACGAAATATTTATGTATCTTATATTCGTGAGAGTCCAATCTGGAAAACTTCTTATCGCCTAATTATGAGCAAAGAACAAGCACTCAAAGAACAATCCTTACTTTCTGGATGGGGATTAATTGAAAACACTACAAATCAAGATTGGGAAAAAATTGAATTATCCTTAGTAGCAGGAATGCCTGTTTCTTTTAAATATGAGTTCTATCGTCCTATTTTTATGGATCGTCCAGTAGTACGCCCTCCGAAAACGTTAAGCGCACGTCCGACCGAAATTGAAGAAGGGTTAGAGATGGAGAAATATGCTGATTTTGCAATGGCAGAAGCTGAACCTGTGGGTGCTGTTATGAAAGAAAAGGCTAAAAGGATGGCATCAAGAGCACCTCCTGCCCCAGGAGCTGCTTCCGGAGGCCGTTATCAAGCTATAATGGGAGGAATGGCTGATGATGCGTTAATGGATAAAGTTAAGACCCAAACTCAAACTCAAACGAAAGACTTAGGGGAACTATTTGAATATAACATATCTAACCCAGTTACTATAAAAAGAAAACAATCGGCCTTAGTTCCGATATTAGCAGAATCTATCAAAGCAAAGAGGGTATTACAATATAATAAAAATGAAAACGATAAAAATCCCAACGCTTGCTTGGAAATTACTAATAATACACAATTAACCCTTGAAAGAGGACCGGTAACCATTATTTACGACGATAATCTAGCGGGAGAGGCCATCATCCCTTTCCTAAATAAAGGAGATACTCGCCTACTAAACTATGCGGTAGAACAAGCTGTTATAATTAACCACGAAGCGAAATCAGAAAATCTAAGTGTTCATAAAGTCACATTTGGAAGTGGATACTCCTATGAATATTACTATACTAATCTAGAGACGATGTATAAAATAAAAAATAAAACAACTGAGGAAAAAGAGCTCTTTTTAGATCATCCTAAGAGTTATAACTATAAATTTATTGAAAAACCACTTGAACCCGAGGAGACTGCCAACTTCTGGCGATTTAAAATTAAATTAAAACCAAACGATGCCATCAATTTTAAACTTAAAGAGCAAAAAGAAAATTATTCTAGCAATTATCTATGGAATTGGTCCAAAGATGACATCCTCAAACGCGTAGGATTTTATATCAAACATAAATTTATAGACCAGACCATTGAAACTAAATTGAAAGAGATCGCCGAACTTATTCAGAATCTACAAGATACAACTACTTCGAGAAATAAATTAAATGAAGAAAGAAATTTGATGACAAACGAACAAGCTAGATTACGAGAAAACATCTCTGTTCTTGGTGATGATAATCAATCAGTCACCCTTAAAGAACGTTATATTAAAAAATTAAGTGATCAGGAAAATCGATTTGAAGAAATCTCGATAAATGTTAAAAAGTTAGAAAAGGAGATAGACGCTCTTAACAAGAAAATTCAAGATAAAATGGATCACCTTAAAGTATAATAATAAATTTTAATAACCTTCTTTTTTTCTAGTCTTAATTAAGTAATCTAATTTTTTTCACTATTTTATAAAAAACATAAATAGTAAGTTTGATTTATAATCACAAAAACAGAAAGGTGTATGATATGAGTATTGATGAGCTTGAAGAACAAATCGAAAAGCTACTAGATCAAAGAGATCAGCTAGAAGAAAAATGCGATACTTTACCAAAATGCGAGGAAGATGACGGTTGTGAAACTTGTCAAGTGTACGAAAAAATATCAGCAATTGATGATAAGATCGAAGCGTTAGAGGATAAAATTGAAGCTTTGATGGGTGAAGAAGAGGAAGAAGAGGACTAAAAAATATCATTCAGTTAGAAATCTCAAAATTATATTTTATTTTACTCTTTAGATTTTTCTTATTTTATTAAGCTATTTTAGAGGATATACTGTTTATTTTATTGTTTTATTATAGTTCCTCTTTTATTTAAACTTTCTTTTGAAAAAAAGTTAAAAAATGAATTCCCACTATCCTTCTTGTTATTTATAAATATATAAAAATACAAAGTTAAATTAAAAAGCGAAATAAAATGCCAGGTAAAAAGTTTGAAGTACAAGCCATAAATGACGAAATTCTCGAAAAATTTAGCTTAAAAAATCGGTATAATTTCTTAAACAATAACTTAATGTCCATCTTAAGTCCCAATGAGTTCAACTTTTTAAAAGAAGTACAACGATTTTGTATGCGTTTCGAAAAAAAGAATGAAATTACTCATGGTCCAGATGAAGATATTTATGATTGGGTTCCTGCGTTTGGAGAACAGGGGTATATCACTCGTCAGCATAATTTTGAAATGTGCGATGTAAATTATGAACATTGGGGGCTTGCTCCTGATTTTATGAGAAATCTTGCTTTAGACATGTTCGATCCACAATTTGCGATGGGCGGGGGGGCAACCGTTCTTGCTATAAATCCCGTATATGAACATCATGAACATGTACCCATTAGGCTAGAAGCGTTAAAAGATTTAATTACAGGAAGGTCTCCCGGGGCAATCTTAATTACCGAACCTGAACGTGGATCGGATGCGGTCCATCAGTTAACCACCTGTACTGAGCAATCTGATGGTAGTTTTCTCTTGAATGGAACTAAAATCTATAATACTAACGCACCTAAATCCAAATGGGTGGTCTCTTATGCAACTGCAGAGCAGAACAACGGTAATATGATGGCTCAGTTCTTAGTTAACACGAATTGGGAAGGTTTTAAAGTAGAGCGAGTAAACATACCTTGGGTGCCGAAATTGTTTTTGGGAAAAGAAACCTTTACCAATATGCGTGTACCAAAAGAATATATCCTCGGAGCTGTCGGAAAAGGAAGAGAACATTTATTCGAAGGTTTGGTACCAGAGCGAATTTCAATTGCGATTATGGGTATGAGTGAATGCTGGGGCGCTCTTGCTCATGCTGTCATTTATGCAAACCTAAGAAAGCAATTTGACCAAGAAATCTTGAAGTTTCAAGGAGTAGGGTTCCTTTTATCAGACTTATGGGCACAAACTACTAATGTAACAATTGGTTTGCTTAAATTTTGCGAGGCATACGATGAAAAGTTTGAGAAATTTCAAGGAAACATACCGAATAATATCAAACAAGCGATGGTTGCTTCTGCAAGCCAATTTAAATACCATGCAGCAAAGCTTTCCAGAAAAGTGTGCTATGAATCAGCAAACCTTATGGGCGGCGCAGGTCTATGCGATAATACTTTAATGCACGACTACTTAAATATCTCAAGGATTCAGGAAATTGTAGGAGGCTCAAGGCAGATCCAGCAGTACATAATGTCCCTTTCCCTTCGAACGTTGTATAAAATGTCCGTATCTTAACTTTTTTTTATTTTTTTTGTTATAAAATATGTATATTTTTTATCTGATTTATCCACAACGTCAAGATTTTAATAGTCAAAAGAAATCTGAAATGAATTAATAATCCCATTCTTCATTTTTTTCCATCATTTTTGAAAAATAAAAAAATTAGTTAGAAAGATTTTTCAGGTGTTACTTTTTTTCTTATCTCTCTAACTTAATAGGTTCTTCGATATGGCTATTTGTTTTAATTCTACATTCCTTACAGAATTTTTCTCGATTATCTTTCTTTTGATGAATTTCTACTATTGGGCTATCATGATAATTAGACAACCCCCCACTACTCGTAAATTGATTACAAGTATGAAAATGACTTTCCGTTACCTTTGATGATTTATGATAAGACCAATATTTTTTATATTTATATTGCCTTCCACAATTTTCACAAATTCCTATTGTGTCTGGTTTATTTCGCTTCCATATAAGAAAAATTGGTACTAGAATAAAAGTAACTCCAATAACATTCATTATTATAAGAGGCAATTCTATTACATCACTATGATTTTGTGAGAGGAAAAATATTACCCATGGTATATAAATCCCAATAGATCCAAAGATCCAATAAGTAAAATACCAAGCCCATCTTTTTGAATGGATTTTTGATTCTCTTTTAACAATCATTTTCTGAAGAATAAAAATAGTGAATTAGAATAACTTTTTTAATGATAAAATGAATGTCATCATTTTATAGTTACGACATCTTACTCTCTTCTTCATAAAATCTTATCCTTATATTAATAACACATAATAAAGTTTACAACGAAATTACCATAAATTCACTCTAATTGGTATTATATCTCTTTATATAAAGCCAGCAATATATTATCTCATTGATTCTACATACCTTATTTAAAATGACAATTTGTTAATTTTTTCTCGTTTTTCTTAGTTTTTAAAAAGTGTATTTTTAAATTCTATTTATATCCTTTAAGTAAAGAATTTATTTCTAAAAGAAAGATGGTATGATTTGATTGAAGATTTGGTTTTTCTTAATTAAAAATCAATTTCAAGCAGAATAAATGAATAAAAATAAAAAAATTAGTTTTATATTCCAGTCATTTTGTAAAGCTGACGCATTGCCATACTTAAAATGTAAAGCTGAATTTGGCGGGATCCACCTACAATTTCCTGGATTCTCGATATATTTAAAAGATCATGCATTAAAGTATTGTCACAGAGCCCAGCGCCTCCCATTAAGTTAGCTGCTTCATAACATATATCTTTAGAGAGTGCACATGTATGATATTTAAGTTGGCTTGCTGCGGCTACCATAGCCTGAGACATATTTTTTGGAAGTTCTCCACCAAACTTTTCAATCGCAGCATCATATTTTTCCGTGAACCTTAAAAGACCTTGTGTGACATTCATTAATTGAGCCCATAAATCAGTTAATAAGAATCCTACTCCTTGAAACTTCAAGATTTCTTGGTCAAATTGCTTTCTATTATTAGCATAGATAGATGCGAAAGCTAAAGCATTCCAACATTGAGACGTAGCATCAAGGGCGATCCCAATTCTCTCAGGAACTAAGCCTTCAAATAAATGCTCACGTCCCTTACCGATTCCCCCTAAAACATAATCTTTAGGCACATGCATATTATTGAAATGCTCATGGCCAATCCATACTTTTGGAACCCAGGGGATTAGTACACGATCGCAACTCCATCCATCCCATGACGTATCCACAAGAAATTGAGCCATAGTATTTCCGTTATTTTGTTCTCCTGTAGCATACATTACTACATAATCGGATTTTGGAGCATTAGTATTATAAATTTTTTCCCCATTTATTATAAAGCTACCATCGTCGTTCTCTTTACAAAGAGTTAGTTGGTGAACCGCATCTGAGCCACGCTCAGGTTCAGTTATAAGGATTGCCCCAGGAGTAACACCAGTTACGAATTTCTTTAAGATTTCTAACCTTAGTGGTATCCCTTCATGATGGAAATATACCGGATTAATCGCGAGTATTGTAGCTCCACCTGCCATGGAGAATTGAGGATCAAAGAAACTAAGGGCTAAACACCTCATAAGCTCGATAGTTAAACCATAATCTTCAAAATTCATATCTATTTCGGAATAGGGATGAGCTCGTGAAATCAACCCTTCCTTTCCAAAATCAGGGATCCAATGATAGAATTCTTCATTGGGAGCGTGAGTGATCTCATTTTTCTTTTCATATCGAACACAGAACTTCTGAGCTGATTTAAGAAAATTCATTTGATTTTGCTCTAAAACCGTCATTAAGTTAGTATTTAAAAACGCATATCGGTTTTTCAAGCTCATTTTTTCAAGAATTTCCTCATTTATCGCTCGATCCATATATTTTGTTTTTTTCTCTTCCATTTTTACACCCTTTTTAAAATGAATACTTTATTATTAGAGAAATAGTATTAATTAAAAAAATATGAGTTAACTTTTTAATTTTTTTAATAATTATAGTAAAAATCAGAAATTTCAGTATTTATTTTAGAAATTTTAATAGAAATCGTACATATCAGAGGTGGTTTAAACCATCGATATTTTGCATATTTATAAAAGTCACTAATAAATTCAATAAAAAAATGCTACGAGTGGTGTATTTAATTAATGAATTAATTGATTTTTTATAGAATTAATTTCTTCATCCTATTTGAAAACTTTTTTGAAATTATAAGCGCGGTCTCAAAGGGGCATTTCTTTTTAAATTGGATTACCGAAATAAAATTATCAATTCCAACTAATGAAAGAATTCCATAATCCTCTAGTGAAATTAATTCATTTATGCGTGAATTACCTATTATGAACCTACTTTCTAATAGCCTAATAATATCTGAAAGTACATTTACATTAAGATATGAAACAATAACTCTTCCGGTCTGAGTTAAAAGTGCAGAAGATATGACAAAAGGAGAAAAAGTGTGTAATTCCTGAATTACATCCATTAGATCTTTTTGTATATCTTGCGAAACTAATTGCTTACTTTTTTCCATTATTTCATCAACATTTTTCTCAAACTCTTGATATTTTGACACTTCTCCATCAAATTTTTCAGTTAGTTGATGGAGATCAAATTTATTTAAGAATTCATGCTTGATTTCTTTAAGTTGGTTTCTTAATTCCACTAAATTATCCGTCCGATCAGAAAATAATGCAAACATAAGTTCACTTGAATCTGCTTTTTCAACTTCAAAAATAAACCTATATAGTCCAACTTCAATTTCAGATAATTCTTTAGTTTTAAGGGTTTGTTTAACGAATGAAAAGATCGCACTCAAGAAACTGCTGGTTAATTTAATATTAAAAATATCTTCATAGGTCTTATAAAAAATCAATTCTCCGGTGGATTTCATTATGAAGATATTTTTTATCATGATGATTCATAGTTCGGTTTTATAATAGGTTTATAATAGTTTTGGTTTAAAAATTCTTGTATAATTACAATTTTGGATTGTAGCGCAATAAGGGTAAAATTTTGATCTAAAACGTAAATCAAATTACTACAAATAAGATAATATTATGGATTAAATCTCGGGACTTTTTGACTAGAACAATTTTAAAGAGTTCAATTAGAAAAATCGTTTAAAAAATAGGAATAAAAAAGTTAAAATCCATCAAATTTGGACCATTCATCGTCGTCTTCAAATTCTTCTTCCTCTTCATCATAATCTTCTGATAAATCTTCTTTACTGGTTTCTGTATATTCTTCTTCAAGCTCATCATAATCTTCATCAAAAGTAATTGCTTTTTCAAGATCAGCGGATACTCGTCCTTCTGCAACTGTAATTTCAGGCATCTCCTCTCTCTCAAATTTCTTCTTTTCCACTAATTTCAAATAGTCTCCATGAATTTTGATCGTGATCGGGGTTTCTTCTTGGAGCAGTCTTACAACTACTTCTTCACTACTTGACGTGTCATGAGGCATTCTCATTACAATTGCCCGTGATCCTTCAAATACTCCACTAATTATCTCTACAGTATCACCTTCTTCAAGATATTCAGTCACGCTTCTTGGAAGGAGTACATGTTTCAATTCTGTTAATTTTATGTTCTGAACAATCCTTCCCTTGATATGAGGGATTCCTTGGACGGCTATCTGCACTTGCCTTTTGGTGGGCGCCTCAAAAAAGACGTAGCCTG
>Ga0180437_10001776_pt1 | contig 36154 bp, 26 predicted proteins | sample SS_ome_4_FD_132410 | JGI IMG/M metagenome (GOLD analysis project Ga0180437, IMG submission 132410) | Hypersaline lake sediment archaeal communities from the Salton Sea, California, USA - SS_3_D_1 metaG | ecosystem: Environmental > Aquatic > Non-marine Saline and Alkaline > Hypersaline >... | reverse complement strand
ACCCTGAGGCTGTCTGACTCTCTGGCTGGAAATTGTTCCGATGGCATAGTCGAGTTTCTCTGAGCCGTAGACGAATTGGTCCAGGAACCAGCTCATATCTCGGCCGGCATATTCAGAGACCACAGCGTAGAAGTCTCGGGGGCGTGGATGCTTGAACCAGAAACGCCGGGAGTAGTCTTTGATCATCCTCGAAAAAATTTCTTTTCCCATGAATCTTTTAAGAGTCCTCAACATGAGTTCGGCTTTTGAATAGGAATTGGCGCCATAACTCCCCCCTTCCAGAAATTCCCAGGCGAAGCGCTGCAACTCGTCCATATTATAAGTCTGGCGGTGACTGGAGATTCCTGAAGATTCGATGGGAATTTCGACATCCTTAAAAGTGAAAGGAATGCCGAAAAAAGACTGGCTGTAAAGAGGGTTTCCATAGGCTGTGTAGTAGACTTCTGTATCCAGGAAAGATGTGAATCCTTCGTCCATCCATGCGTTTTCGAACTCATTATTCCCCACAAGGCCGTAAAAGTATCCGTGTCCGAACTCATGGATGGTAACTCCTTCAGGGCTGGATATGCCTTTCCGCGTGAGAAAGTAGGCTCCTCCGGTGAAAAAAGTCGGATACTCCATGCCTCCTGACCGGCTGTTATAGGCAGGGTCCACACAGGTTGCGGTCGCGTAGGGATAATCACCGTAGAAAAGGCTGCAGTATTTTATGGCATTTTTGACAGCGTTCATGTAGCGGTCTTTGAGCTTTCTATGTTGAGGTTGGAGCAAGAGAGTGATCTCCGTTATTTTTCCCGGAGCAAACTCAAAATTTTCTTTGTATTCGAGGAACCGGGGGCTGGCTGTCCAGGCGAAGTCATGGACACTGTGCTGGTGGAAATGATGGGTGGTGGTTCCGTCTCTATTATCGATAATTTGTTGGTGCTCTCCTGTGCCTCCCACGATGAAAGACGAAGGGAGCGTGATCTTAACATCGTAGGTTCCGTAATCGGCAAAGTATTCGCTGGAGGAATGGTACTGGTGGCAGTTCCATCTGCCATCCTCAAAGACACCGATTTTCGGGAACCACTGCGCGATGAAATAGTAATCCTTGTAGACTCCGGTTCTGGAAATAGGACGGGGAACTTTTGATTCGAATTCAATCCTGAGCAGGATTGTCTGTCCTGGCTCTACAGCTTGGGGAAGAGTGACAGAAAAAACAGTCTGGTCAAACAGGTTCTCGTCATCCGGAGACTGAAACTCCATAAAAGGCATTAAATCAAAATCATTAAAATAGGGATTTCTGACTATCTTGATGGATTCCACACGACAGTGTCCCCAATCTTCTTCCCTGAAATCGGAGACTCTTCTCCCTCTCCGTGCCGCCTCTGTGAGATAAGTGCTCATGTTGTTCTGGAAAGCATTCCAGTAGAGGTGGAACCTGAGTTCATTCGCCGGGAATCTGGTGTCGTTCGTCCAGGAGAGGATTTCCGAGGCATTTATCATTTGAGTTTCGGTATCCAGCTTGACCTCCATTGTGTAATTAGCGATTTGCTTGCAGAAAGTTGACTGGGCTGAGGCGAGGAAGGGAGACAATGAAAGTGATAGGAGTAAGCTTAAAGTTAATAATATTTTTCTCAACATGGTCTCCTCATTGTATTTTTTTCAATATTATTAAAGATGTTTCTTTTTCGCAACACAAATCCTCTTCATATGGGAAGTGTTTTATCATAAATAGCAAAATAGAGTTGATTTTTTTTGAGAATGGATTTAGTTTTAAGTCCTCGACAATAAAGGAGGTCAATTATGAAGAGCATGAGAATAGTTTTGAGCCTTTTAGTTTCCATGATTCTGTGTGCGTCCCTAGCCCAGGCCGAAAATCCTCTTGCTTCGAATAAGCTTATTCAAGCTCTCGTCGATGAAGTATCCGGAGAGATTGCCTATAAATACACTGTCCTGATTTCTCATTTTGACCGCATCCAGGCTTCGGAAGGCTGGCATGATTCAGCGCTTCTGATCAAAGAAGAATTGGAGAGAATCGGATACACGGACGTGGTTCTCGAAGGATGGCCCTCGAATGGCTCCACCTATTATTACACCTATAAAACTCCTATCGGCTGGCGGGCCAGACATGCAGAACTATGGATGGTAACTCCAAGCCGAGAGAAGTTATGTTCCTATGCCGAGATTCCTCTGAATCTTGTCAAACACAGCAATGCGGCTAACATAGAAGCCGAACTGGTCGATGTGGGAACAGGAGTGGGTGAGGAGTCTTATAAAAACAAAGATGTCAGAGGAAAGATAGTTTTAGCGACAGCCTACACCGGTAATGTTATGAGAGAAGCTGTTCTCAAAAGGGGAGCCTTGGGTGTGATCACCTGGTATCCTCCTGAAGTCAGGCCCGGCTATCCCAACATGATTCGTTACACAGCCATCTGGCCGACTTGGGAGGAGCGGGATAAGATTGGTTTTGGCTTCAATGTCAGTAAAAACCAGGGCTGGCGATTGAAGAAAATGCTGGATGAGGGAAGGAAGGTTGTCCTCAAGGCGGAAGTGGATGCGGAGTACTACGAAACTGAGGTTGAAGTTCTGTCAGCGGCTTTGCCCGGAAGCACAGACCCTGAAAAAGAAGTGATGGTCATCGGACACCTCTGTCATCCTCTGCCGAGCGCCAATGACAATGCCAGTGGAAGCGGGGGGATGTTGGAGATGGCAAGGGCGTTGAAGAAGATGGTGGATAAGGGATTGATCGACGCGCCCAAAAGGACGATACGGTTTCTCTGGGTGCCGGAATTTGCCGGGACCGTTCCTTACATAAAAGCCCATCTTGAACGAACCCGAAACACTTTAGCTGTCATCAATTGCGATATGATCGGCGAAGACCTTCATTTGACCGGAGGAACGTTTAACGTCACCTGCACACCAGATTCACTGCCCAGCTATCTTAATGACGTTGTCGTCAATTTCACCAAACTGGCTGAGCGGCTGAACTTGAGAAGCATGAACGGAAGCAATCATCCTTTTGCCTACAGGATTCGTCCTTTCGGCGGAGGAAGTGACCACTACATTTTTAATGATGGAGCCTTGAGCGTGCCCTCAGTGATGTTCGGACATGGAGACACTTTTCATCATACAAGTCTTGACACTCCTGATAAAGTCGATGCTTCTGAGCTGCGCCGCGTGTGTTTTGTCGCTCTCGGCTCGACCTATTACATGGCGGCCGCATCCGAGAAGGAAGCCAGAGACATGGCTCGGCTCATCGCCGGAAACGGAATTTCCCGTATGTCAGAGGACTACTATGATACTCTGTCTCGGATGTTTGAGGCTGATGATGCGGCGAAATTGCATGAGGCCTATACTCATGTCTTAAATGTCGTCGGACATTCTTTGCAGAGAGAAATCCAATCTGTTCGCTCGACTCATGTGTTTGTAAAAAATGCGCAAATGAAGAAGGAAATTGACAGGAACACCGAGAACTTGAACCTCTTGAGCAATGGATTTAAACGAGAAGTAGAGAAATTGTATGCAGACCTTTGCCGGAAGTTCGGGGTGAAGCCCAAACTGATTACCTTGACCTCTGAGGAAAAAAGGCTGAGCCGGATCGTTCCCCTGCGAGCGGAAGGTTTCGTCTGTCCTTTACAATCGGACTATGTCGAAGAAAAACTTGGTCAGGGAATAATGAGGCAAGTCAAGCTCCGGGGGAATGCGGCCTACGAAGCCGTAAATTTTGCAGATGGAAAAAGGAGTATTTATGACATTGCTCGCGCCGTTTCCGCAGAATTCGGACCCGTGAGTGCTAAAGATGTCGAGGATTTTTTCAGAATACTTGAGAAAGCGGAGTTATTTAGGTTGAAGACTATTTAACGTGGACCAATCGGAGAAATCTTTAAGAATGAAAGAGAAAGCGGGAGCGAAAAACTTTTTCCAGGAACTTGTCAAAAGCCGGAGGAGTGTCCGGCGCTATCTGGATAAACCGGTTGAGAGGGAAAAGATTCTGACCTGCATCGAGGCGGCCCGCCTGGCACCTTCCGCCGACAATGTCCAGCCCTGGAGGTTTTTAATCATCGATGAGCCGGAGCTGAAAACGCAGTATGCCAAGGAGATTTTTTCAGGGATCTATTCGATCTCCAAGTTTGCGGAAAAAGCGCCTGTTTTGATTGTGATCCTGGCCAGGCTGGACATCATCGCCAACAGAATCGGAAAGCAGATTCAAAACGTCCAGTATTACTTGTTAGATATCGGAATAGCCGGAGAACACATCGTCCTCCAGGCCCAAGAACTGGGCTTAGGGACATGCTGGGTCGGCTGGTTCAACATTCGCAAGGCCAGGAAATTTCTGAAAATACCGCGGAAATACAAGATTGTGTCGATGCTGGCCATGGGCTACTTCGAGAAAAGACCTCGGAAGGAGAAGAAAAGGAAAAAGCTCGAAGAGATTGCCTGGTTCAACAAAATAGAATAGGGGACGTTCCCCAAGGTACCACCTTAGCTCGTTAATCCAAATATCTTGGCTTGTTCTCTATCAAATGATGAGGTGCAGATATAAATAAGGGACGTCCCCTAAGGACACGCCTCTCCTACCAAAGATTTTTAAAAGCGTCATAAAAATCAATCAGGGGATATTTTTTATTCTTTCAAATACCATGATTATAGAATTGATGAATGAGGAGTTGATGAGGTGTGTCCCTTGGGGAAGCGTCACTATTAGATTAAACTTATTAGTCTAAGGTGGTCCCTTGGGGAACGTCCCCATTAGATTTCGACTTTAAAGAGGCCTTTGAAGGCGAAGCCGAATATTATGGAGAGCGCAAAATAAACGATGATCCAGTGAATACGCCATCCGAAGAGATTCATGGATTGAGAAGGATATGTGATTTCTACGGATTTGACCGGAATATTTCCGGGCAGAGGGGCTTCGCCGGGATTGAATAGCTCATCTATGAAATTGCGGCGGATCTTGATCGGAGAAATCTTGCACAGAGGACTTTGAGCCACTGCCACTTGTTTAATAATCCTTTGCCTGTTGACTGTGAGCGCTAATTCGTGAACGCCCGCTTCCTCGGCTTGGAGCCGCCAGTTCACCTCCCCCTTGTTCTCTATCCTGAGGGGAAGGGTTTCCACAATCAAACCTGAAGATGTTTCGATCATGAATTCAGCATCGAGGAGGCTTTGGTTCAATTCCAATTCTGCCTTCAATATCGCCTTCTGGCCCGGCGCCAAAGAGTGATACCCGAACCAGAGATTGAGCTGGATCAGGATCAGGATGAGAGGAATGATCATGACCAATAGAGGTTTGGCTGAGTAGCCGATGTATTTCAGATTATAGCGGAGGATTTTGCCTTGGGCTTTGAGAGAAATGCTCAGGCTGTCTTTGAACAGGCGGAACTCGAGCAGATGCGCTTTAATTTTATTCTTGACGGTCTTTATTCCCTGTTGGTTAGATGTGAAGCGAAAAACAAGAAGCATTAACAGTGCAGTCAGGAAAGATATGAGGATCATGCCGATCCAGGGGCTCATGTTTCTGAAAGGAAAAAAGATGATTTCAAAGATTTTGCCGAAAATGGAATTGAAGACCCACATCCTATTTTTTTCCTTTAATTTTTATCTTCCTTTCATGTGAATTCATAAAACTCAGTATGGAGTGTTCTATGAGATGTATCCCAATCCTTTAAGTTTTTTCTTGATTTCCTCCTCTGAGTCCGACTCTTCGAGCTTGACGATCTCCTTCTCGAGACAGTGAGTGATGAATTCTTCCGGGGAGGAGTAGCCGGCCATCTTTGCGAATTTTTTCACTTTCTCCATTAAATCTTTATCCAGTTTGATTTTGGCTTTTCCCATTTTATCTCCTGAATTTTAGAATACTGGTTTTCCGACCATCTCCTTGGTTTTTTCTATGCCAAAAGTTTGAAGGATTGTCGGGGTTATATCATAAAGCGCGGGCGATTCGACTTTTATTTTCTGGTTGGTGACCAGAATTCCAGGAACCACTTCTGGGGCCATGCAGTGATCGCCGCTCCATTTTTCTGTGTTATCTTCGAGAATTTTTCTGGGGATCCTGCCCAAGGGAGCAGACCAGGAAACGCGGTATCCCTGATTGTAGCCGATGATGATATCCGGGGCTCTATCCATGTGAGCGCCCGAGTACACATCCTGAGCTGCGAATGCCCTCAAGACTGGTTTTTCGCCGGTTTCCGGGTCTTGGAAACTCTCTAAATTGTGAATGATTTCTCGAATCAGAGCTTCTTTCTCTGCTCCGGGATTGACGATGCCTTCTCCTTCTCTTCCTTTTTCATTGATGTAGAGGCCGTTCAGGCCCAGAGCATACGCCTTGGTTTTTGACCAGTCCGTGTTCATGAATAAATCGTCTCTTCCCTGTCGCCATTTGTTGATTAGAGCGTGGTAACCGTTTTCCAGAAGCCAGGTATTCGGGTTAAACGAACGGCGGAATGGAGAAAATCCGTGGTCGGACATGACGATGAGCACAGTATCCTTGTCTGTTTTTTCCATGGCTTTGGCCAGCATTCTATCCATTTCTCTGTAGATATTCTCGATTGTGTTGCCGTATTTTTCTGCTTGGTTTGGGTCGTAGAGAGGATGTCTTTTATCGATGTGGCGCCAGAACATGTGCTGGCGTTGGTCGGTGCTGGAAACATAATAAAAAAGAAGACCGGAATCGAACCTGGACAGCTCGTAGTTAAACATCTCCAGTCTTTCGTCGAGGATAAAATCGTCCTGCTCGAGAAATTCTCCGTCATCCAGAATGTTGTTGTCGACAGCTTTTGTGTCTGCGGGGAGTCCTTTGGTGAAGAAAGGTCCGAATCTTTTTTCCAGCTTTTCTGAGTATGATTTGGGTGTCGAAATGGGAAGGGCGGCTGCAGCCGGGTCGATATTGATGGGAGAGACATAGAGCTTGAATTCCGGCCTGACCTCTTTAAGGTAAAACATACAGATGCCGCTCACACTCTGAGTGGGAATCATCCTGAAATGAATCCTTTTCCATCCGCTCCACTCCCTTTCCTTAAGGATGAACTCATTGTCCTGGATCACAATTTTGGCCACTGGATTGATGGGGTCGATATAGACCTTGAAATCGATCGATGATTCTGGCTGGTCTTTTTTATAGGTGTTGGTGGGCCCTGGCAGCGTGGCTTCCACTCTGTTCTCTGCCACGTAGACTTCGTGGATTTCTCCACCGCCAATATCCCCTTTGATCGTTAAGAATTCTGTCGTGTAATAGTTGAAATTGTTCAGGGTTCCGACGAGGTCCGGTGTTCCCATCCCGGAGATTGTTCTCTGTTTTGTGGGAGCCGGGGGATAGTTGCCGGGCATTTTAAAAACTGTGGCTGGAATATCGTGATCTTCGAGTATCTGCCAGAAAGCTCTTCCTTTCCGCGAAAGCTTGACTTCTCCTCCTTTGAGAGGAAGCACCAAATTTCCGATCCGAATCGTTTTTCCTGGCTCTCTGGTCTCAGCCCCGGAGAATTCGGGAAAGTAATTTTCCGGATTCCTGTGGACGAAATCGAAGATGCCATGGCCCCCGGGATTCATTCCTGTTATAACATTCGACCAGGCGACAGGACTCTGGGGAGGAATGCTCGTCCGAAGGCGGCTGAAATCTCCCTGATTCCATAGTTTCTGGAAGGAGGGGAGTTTTCCCTGTTTCATCCAGACTTGAAGAAGGTGAGGGTCCATCCCGTCCAGGCCGAGGATGAGAACTTTCTTCTGAGTTTCTCTTTTTCCCTGAGTTTTGGCTAAAAGCTCAGAACCGCTACCCAGAGAGAGAAGGGCGCCGGATGCGAGTCCGAATTTGATGAAGTCTCTTCGATTTATCCGTTTCACTTTTTCTTTCCTTTGTTGTCCTTTTTCTGATTGGCAGGATCACTCTCTGTGTCGATCAAAGAATGCCCATCCATATGAGTAGGAATTTCGAGGCCGAAGAGTGTGAGTGCTGTGGGCGCGATGTCCATTATGGATGGACTGTCCGTGTTTATTTTTTGAGTGCTGAAGAATATTCCCGGAACAAGCCTGGGGTCGATGCAGTGGTCTCCACTCCATGCCTTAGTGTTGTCTTCAAAAACCGTCTCGTTGACTTTCCCGGTGACTGAATCCCAGGAGATTCTGTATCCTTCGTTGTACCCGACAATCAGGTCAGGGCAGTTATCTTTGTAGGGGCCCGGGAGGAGTTCGTCACGGTCAAACAATTTATTGATGGCCGTTGAATCCTTTTCATCATCCCGCAATCCGTTGAGTTTTTGGAGAAGCTCTTTCTTGAGAGATTCGGTTTCCTTTCCGGGATTCACGACTCCTTTTGCTTCTCGGCCTTTCTGGTTGAGATATATTCCGCCTAGACCAAGGGCATACACTCTTGTTTTTTCCCAGTCCACGTCCTTGAACCACTCCTCGCTTTCCTTTTTTCCCTCTTTGAGAGAAAGATAGCCATTCAAGTAGAACCAGGAATTCAGGTTCACTCCCCGGCGGAAGGATTTGAAACCGTGGTCGGACATGATGATCATGGCAGATTTTCCATCTAATTTTTCAAGAGTTTTTCCCACCAGAGAGTCCATTTTAACATAAAGCTCTTCGATGACCTGTGCGCTCATGTTTGTCGGACCGCTTTGTGCGGCCGGATGGTCCTTATCCAGGTAGCGCCAGAACATATGCTGGATGCTGTCTGTTGTTTCGAAGACACAGGTGACAAGGCCTTTTCGTGTTTTGTCTATGGCGTTGAAGAGCATGTCTTCCCATTCTTGGTGGTTTGAATAGGTGAGCTCCAGAAAGGCTTCTTCGCTCAGTGCTCCTTCGTTGAGAGCCCAGGTGTCGTTCGCTTCACCGAGCGTGATGAAACTGCCCCGCAATTTGGCCAGGTAGACAGAGTAAATAAATGGATGTGAAATGGGAAGAGCCGGTTTCTCCGGATCAATATTCAGAGGAGTGAGATACATCTCGAAATGAGGATGGATTTGAGATATGTAAAAACGGCAGATGGCCCTTATTTTCATTCCTAATCCCGGACGGAAAGTCAGTTTTATCCATTCGGAGAAAGTGTTGATTTTAAGCTCCAGCCTTTGACCGGGTACCTCCAGTACGGCTCCTTTTTTATCCTCATCGATAGTGATGGTCAGAGGAAGCTGCAGTTCCTCTTCCTTTTTAAGAAGGTTGTTTTCCGGACCTGAGATTGTAGTCTCGATCTTGTTGTCAGTGATGTTGACTGGAATGATGACTCCCCCTTCTCGCTTTTGAATCTTCTCCATATCCGTTGTGTAGAAGAAAAAAGTCCCCTGGCTGCCTTTGAGGTCAGGAGCACACATGCCAGAAAGAAGATGCCCGGAGAATTTTTCTGGAGGGAAAGTGATGGGAACCCGGAGAATCGTGCTGAAAATGCCTTCCTTTCCCAAGATTTTCCAGAAGGGGATGCTTTTGCGCAATCCTTTGATCTCAGGTTTGGAGAGAGGGATATTGTATTTCCCCAGAGATAAGATCTTTTTTGGCTTGCCGATTCGGGCCGAAGAAAGATCGGGCAGGTAGGTTCGGGGATCCCGGCTGAGAAAGTCGAAGATGTTGTGTTTGGACGGATTGGAGCCGGTCATGAAGGAAGACCAGGCTACAGGGGATATGGCAGGAGTGGTCGTTTGAAGGCTGGCATAAGTTCCTGTTTTTTTTATTTTTGAGAAATTCGGGAGCTTCCCCTCAGACATGAATTTTTCCACAAGTGTGGGCTCCATCCCATCCAGACCTATGATGATGAGTTTGTTAATGAGGCTTTTTTTATACGCCTTCTGCCCCTTGATAATCCGGATGAGGAATCGAATAGGCCAAGTCAGAAAGGAAAAGGCAGCCAGAAAAAACGTTAAAAAAAGGACCAGAAAAGAAGAGAGAAAGGCAAAGCCCGCTCCGGGACCGACATATGCCTGGAGGGGCAGAGAAAGAACGAGGGTGAGAAGAAAAAGAACCCAGACTTTTTGGTTTTTCCTTTTATTACACTTCTTTCTCGAGATCATTTGAAATTTTCCAAGATTATATCTGCCAAATCAGAGATTGTGAGCTCCTCTCCATGTTCTGTTTGTGACCAGAAAAAGGCATCGTCCCATGTGTGCATTCCTTGAAGGTTGGTCCGGCCGAAAACCTCTTTTTTCTTCACCGATCCTTTCATGTCAAAGCCCGGCTCAGAAAGGACGATTAAATCCGGACCTTGAGGTACCAAAGGACCTGAATAGATTTCTTCCGCATCGAAGACGCATCTGACGATTTTTTTGCCGGAGTATTCCATTCCCCCTAACTTTTTCCTGATTTCTTCTTTAAGAGAGTCTCTCTCTGACTGTTCGACGCAGCCCTGAGGAAATTTTCCTTTCATGTTCAGGTAGATCCGGTTAGGGTCCATGGCAAAAGCTCTGGTTGAGGGACTGATAGAGGAAAGGCTTTCGGGCGATGATGTCACAAATCCTAAGTATCCTTCCTTCTCAAGCCAGGCATTGAGGTAGACTTCTTGTTCAATCCCTGTGAATCCGTGGTCAGAAAGAAGATAGAAAGGGCTGTCTTCGCTGGCAATTTTCTTATAAGACTCCAAAATTTTTTCGATCATCTGGTCGATTTGACTGTAGTAATCGAGAAATCTGCGGTGGCCAGCATGATTTTCATCTTGGTACGCCTCCCACTGGAAATGGTGAAGCCTGTCGGTTCCAGTCACGACGAATTCAAAATAATCCCACTCCTCTTTCATCAGGGATTCCAATGCACTCTGACGGGCCTTCAGTGTTTTTAAAAGCTCCTGCCAGAGAAAATCGGAGTCTTCTCTTGACTTGAGGGTATCGATATCGATCATGTAGTCCATTTTTTCCAGAGTCGACAGGTAGGAAAGCGGGTAGACGGCTTTGGATAACTCAATGGCGACAAAGCCTGAGATGAGGATGCCGTTGATTTGTCGAGCCGGGTATGTCGAGGGCTGGTTGATGATGATACATCTTTTTCCCCGGTTCCCCAGGGAGTCCCAGAATGTTTCCTTTTTTAAGTCAAGAAAATTCGGAAAACGAAGAGAATAGGAATCCGGCTTAAAGTCTGTAAAGCCAAAAATTCCATGGGTGCCGGGATTTGTACCGGTCATGAAATTCGTCCAGCTGACGGATGAGATTTCTGGAAGACTGGCTTTCATTCTGTGAAGATGGCCAGATTCGATGAGGCGTGAAACCTCAGGCATGATTCCTTTCCGGGCGAGGTCAAGCAGGAGAGAGTGGGGGACACCGTCCAATCCAATGACGAATACCCTTTTCTTCTTTTTTTTCTTAAACAGCATCATGGAACAAGCTATTATAGCACACAGGGGATGTTCCCCAAAGATAGACCTTAACTTGTTCTGTCGGTTTCCTGAACAAAATTAAAAAGATAGATCGTACTTTTAGGGATCGTCTCCTTCTGCTTTTATTAGAATAAAATTATTTCATTTCACTTCATCATTTAATGTGCGACAGGCCAAAATATTCGGATTGATGAGCTAAGTTGTCCCTTTGGGGAACGTCCCCTTAATGGAGGATTATTCTGGCATCGACAGAAGTGCAGCCCTTTCCTTTTTCATAAACAATGAGAGGATTGATATCCAGCTCTTTGATATCTTCTAAATCTGTGACGAGTTGAGAAAGCCTCTTTAAACAGTCGGCAATCGCCTCTATATCGTATTCCTTTTCTCCGCGAAAGCCTTCAAGGATCTTATGGGTTTTCGTGCTGGTGATCATCACGGTTGCGGTGAGCTCGCGGATGGGAGCCAGCCTGAAAGTCACGTCTTCAAGGGCTTCGACATAGATTCCTCCCAGGCCGAACATGAGAATGGGCCCAAATTGAGGGTCTCTGTTCATGCCCAGTATGATTTCTTTGCCTTGGGAAGCCATTTCTTCGACAAGGACTCCCATTATTTTTGCATCCGGCTTCTTGGTGAGGACATTCTTGATGACCTCATTGTAACCTTTCCGCACCTCGGTCTTATTCTTCAAATTCAATTTGACTCCTCCAAAATCGAATTTATGGAGGACATCCTGTGAAGCGATTTTTAAAACAACAGGAAAGCCAATCTTTTCGGCCGCTTCCACAGCCTGACTTTCGTTCTCTGCCAAAAGAGATTTGACCACAGGGAAATTGTAGGCCTTGAGTATCTCATAGGATTCCTGCTCCAGAAGAAACTGGCGGCCCTCTTTTTTGACGGCATCTATGATCTTTTTGGCTTTGCTTTTATTCACCTTGAATTTTTTTATCCCGGTCTTGGGTCTGCGGAGCCACCAGGTGAATTTTGTCATCTCGGACAGGACTCTGGCTGCCGATTCAGGAAAGCGGTAGGCTGGAATACCGTTTTCTTCCAGGATTTCGATCCCGCTGGAGACGTCGTACACACCTAAAAAACAACAGAGGACAGGTTTTTTAGATTCCTTGGAAACTCTGACTATTGTCTCGGCAATTTTTTCTACGTCCGTAAAGGCTGTGGGAGTGAGAATAATAATTGAAGAATCAACGTTTTTATCATTGAGTATTTCTCCAAGAGTCGTCTCGTATTGTTCCTGCTGTGCTTCTGCGATCAGGTCAATGGGATTGTTGAGGCTGGCAGTCGGAGGAAGGATTTTTTTTAAAGTCCTGACTGTACTGGGACTGAAGGAGGCAATATTCAGTCCATAGCGGATACAGGAATCAGTGGCCAGGATTCCCGGACCTCCTGAATTAGTGACGATAGCGACATTCCCGTCTTTAGGCAGGGGTTGACTGGAAAAAGCCTTAACATAGTCGAAGATTTCTTCCAGCGTTTCCCCTCTCAGGACTCCACACTGACTGAATATGGCATCATAGACTCTATCCGAACCGGCCAGTGATCCGGTATGGGATGAGGCGGCTCTGGCTCCGAGCAATGTCCGCCCTGCCTTGAGTGCGATTATGGGCTTGGGATTGGTCGAACTGCTCGTGATTTCCCGGGCGATATTCATGAATTCTCTTCCGTCCGCAAGGTCTTCAAGGTACATGAGAATGACATCTGTTTTCGGGTCGTTTTTTAAATAGAGCAAGAGCTCATTCTCAGTCAGGCCGGCTTTGTTTCCCATGCTGATGAACTTTGAAAAGCCGATGTTCGCTTCTATGGCATAATCCAGTACAGCCACACACAGGGCGCCGCTCTGAGAGAGGAAGGCAATGTTTCCTTCCTTGGACATCTGCGTCCCGAACGTCGCGTTCATGGATGAGACAGGGTCAGTATTGATGACACCTAAGCAGTTCGGACCAAAAAGGGAAATATCATATTTGATGCTGATTTTTTTGACTTTATCTTCCAGCTCTATCCCTTTACCTCCGATCTCTTTGAATCCGGCGGAGATGATAATGGCGCCTTTGATATTCTTTTTCCCGCACTCCTCGAGGACTTCTGGAACGAATTGTGGAGGGACGATGATTACGGCCAGGTCGACAACATCAGGAATCTCGATGACATTGCGGTAGCACTTGATGCCAAGTATTCCTTTGGCTTTGGGATTGACGGGGTAGACGATTCCCTGATACCGGCTGTCAATGATATTGGCCAGTAGGGATTGGCCCACGCTTCCAGGCTGTCTCGAAGCACCGATGACAGCTATGGCCCGGGGGTAGAAGACTGGATTGAGTTTTTCGCTGATGCTTGAATTTTTCATTGGTTCTATCCTTGTTTTTATCGTCTAAAAGGTCATTCCCTTTGCTGTTTATCTATGATCTTAGGGATGAACGGCTTTTAAAACTTGTTGGAGAAAACTCTCTTCAGGTACAGCCCCTTCTATTGAGAATTTTTCATTGATGATTGTCTTGGGAACACCAAAGACATTGTACTTCTGGGCCAAATGGGGGAATTCGGTGGATTCGACCATATCCGCCTTAATCCGAGAAGATTCCAGAGCAAACTGATGACCGAGACGGACGGCTGTCGTGCAGTAGGGACAGGTGGGAGTGACAAAGACTTGAATATGGATATCTTTATCAACAGCCTTTAACGCGTCTTTCGTGTTTTGGCTCAAACTTGTTTGTCCTTTTGAGACATCAAGGATGGCTTCAATTAAACTCGTGTACTCATATCCTGAAGGGATGCCGAAAAATCTTATTCCGAAATCCTGTTGACCCAAGGGAACAATCGCCGGTATTTTATCGATTCCGTATTCCTCGGCTTTTTCCTTATCCGCCAGGAAATCATAGATTTCAAGATCCATCTTATCAGATAGGGAGCTGACTTCTGTGATTAATTCTTTCGTTTCCCTGCAGAAGAGACATTCTTGCCCTTTGAGATGATCGGGCAAGATAAGACGGCTGGGTTCCTGAGTGAAGAGGAGGAGCGATACTTTTTCCTTCATCTCCTCATCGAATTTCTTTTGGGTGGCTTCTTTGGCTTCTTTATTGAGTATATCCATTTGTTGACTTCCTTAAGAGTGATCCTGGTTAGACATTTTAATTCCGCCTGCATGAAAAATCAACACAGCCACCGCTTTATGGATAGAATCCAGGGAAAAATAACCAGCCTTCGGGCGCTTCTCCATTAAGAGGATGGTAAAATTTTCAGAAATGGCCTTGCTCCAGTCAGATTTTTAACGCCATTCCCTCATCAATCTTATCGGCCCTGCGGAACTCCGCATGTTTATCATCTCTCACACCCAAATATCTCTCAGCTATAGTTAGTGCTGCCCGATGTATTATGTCGTGCTCAAACAGTCCTCGGGCCCGACTCTGTCGGATTCCCTCAAAGAACGATTCGGGAAGGCTAAATCTTCCGATGTCACTTCGCCCATTTCTGAAAATCTTTTTAAATGAAATTGTGCAGCTGATTTGGCAATGGTTGCTAAGCCTGCATCCTGCTTGTTCGGTAAAAAGCTGTATGTTATATTGAATTTTCTAGTCACAATTTTATTGAAGGAAGGACTTGAAGCTTTGACGGAAAAAGTAAAAGTTATTTGCCCGAATTGTGGAGCGACAAATAGCTATCCCTTAGGAGTTTCAGAGAAGAAAGTGGTCTGCGGCCGATGTAAAAACGAACTCCCTGAGCCCGGGACCGTGATCGAGCCTCTTCCCAACCAAATCGCCCATTTTCTGCAGAATGCGAGTCTTCCTGTTCTGGTGGATTTCTACTCGCCCACGTGCGCTCCCTGTCATATGATGAATCCTGTTTTGGAGAATCTTGCCCAAAGAAAGGCCGGGGAACTTATGGTGGTGAAAATCAACGTGGATCAAAATCCTCAGATGGCCGTCCACTTCGGGATTCAAGGTGTCCCGACATTCCTGGTTCTCTTTAAAGGCCTGGAGCGAGGTCGAGCCAGCGGAGCCATGTCAGAAGCTGATTTAGCGTTATGGCTGGCAAGCCGGATTTGAAGGACGGGAATGTCTGTAGAGAATCAATTTGAGTGTTCCTTCCGTCAATAGGAAGGTGGTATAATAAGTGGTATAATAAAATGAACAAAATTTGAGTCAAGGAGAGAATCTGTGATAGAAAATAAAAACTCGACACTGAATCGCCGTGAGTTCATTAAAGGATCTATGCTAGGCTTAGCCAGCCTACCCGCATTCGGGTATACTCCTCTTTTAGCGAAAAAGAATAAGACAGAGGTCGCACTTTTCAAGACACAGAATCGTGAAGAGGGTGTCAGGGAAGTTCTGAAACTTGTAGATTTTCCTTCAGTCAAGGGGAAAAAGATAATGGTCAAGCCGAATTTTAACTCGGCCGATCGAACACCCGGATCCACTCATAATGACACCTTAGCCGCCTTGATAAAGGAACTCAGGAAAAGAGGAGCAGCGCAGTTTACAGTCGGGGAGAGGAGTGGGCCACCCCCCACAAAGAAAGTCATGGAGGAGAAGGGAATTTTTCAGATGGCTGAGGAGCTGAATTTCGAGATCATCAACTTCGAAGAGTTGGAAGAGAAAGATTGGGTTCATTTCAATCCATCCGGGAACCACTGGAAAGAGGGTTTTTACATTCCCAGGCCTGTGGTGGAGTCGGAGTATATTGTTTCTACCTGTTGCCTGAAAACTCATGCCTTTGGCGGGGACTTCACTATGTCCCTCAAGTTGTCTGTCGGAATGACGCCAAAAAGACTGATGAGAGAGCTCCACAGCGAGAGGCGCGGTTCAATGAGAAAGATGATTGCGGAAATCAACCTCGGATACAAGCCCCGATTGATTGTCCTCGATGGAATCGAGGCGTTTGTCGATGGAGGACCGTCGACAGGAACCAGAAAAGATGCCAATGTTTTCTTGGCCGGTACTGACCGTGTGGCCATCGATGCGGTCGGGATCGCTGTCTTAAAGGAATTGGGTTCGAATGAGACCATTATGGGACGGAAAATTTTCGAACATGACCAGATTCAGAGAGCTGCAGAATTAGGCCTGGGTGTCAGCTCTCCTGACCAGATCAAGATTGTGACTCCAGACAAGGCCAGTCAGGAATACGCCAAAAAATTAGTATCCATTCTTGACCAGGGTTAAAAGCGCCAGAAAAAATAAATATCCAGGTTAATTCCACGACTAAAGGACGGGGATCCTGGAACGAAAATGTGATGCCCAAGGAAGAACGATGAGTTCATACGATCGGATGCTTTCCAGAAGGTCGATACGCCAGTTTAAGCAAGACCCTGTTTCCAGGGAAATACTTGGAAAACTCATCAACTCTGCCCGGTTAGCCCCTTCAGGAGCCAACCTTCAGCCTCTTGAATTCGTGGTCATCGATGACGAGGATCTCAGAAAGATGCTCTTTGCCTGTTTGAGGTGGGCGGCTTACATTGCCCCTGAAGGAAATCCAAAGCCAGGATGTGAACCTGTTGCCTATGTCGTTATCCTGGTCAATGTGGATGTCAGAGAAAGTGGGTATGAGCGAGATGTGGGAGCGGCGGTAGAGAACATGATCCTCGCAGCCTGGGAAGAGAGCATCGGCAGCTGTTGGATAGCCAATGCGGACACGAACAGGATTCAGAATATGTTGAAGATCCCGGAAAATTATAGAGTCGATTGCGTACTGGCCCTGGGATATCCGGATGAAGAGCCGATAATCGAGGAGATGAAAGACTCCGTTAAGTATTGGAAAGACAGTAAGGGACGCCTTCATGTGCCGAAGAGAAGGCTGGATGATGTTTTACATTTTAACGGATTCTAAAGAAGGGAGTGGGACAATATAAGGAGGTGATATGCGCCTCTTGGGTATTGTTTTATTGGTTGGTGGATTTCTCATAAGGCTACTCACCCCTAACCTAGTTGCTCTTAGCTGGGTGCTGATGGGGTTGGGAGCTGTGCTGGCTATTGTTTTTTCTCTAACAAAGAAAAAATTAAGATAGTCGAGGGCTACTCCCCGGCCACGGTCAATTCCCGTATTTTGATGGTGGGGCCTGAGATAGGACTCTGGAATTCGAGGTCGTTCCCGATCATTTCTATGTTATTCAATATTTCGCCAAGATTACCGGAGATAGTTATTTCTGAGACTGGATAAGAAACCTCTCCTTTTTCCACCCACAGCCCGAACGCCCCTCTTGAAATGTCGCCAGTCACAGGATTGAGTCCGTGACCGAGAGTTCTTATTAAAATCAAACCCTTCTCCAGCGATGAAATGATTTTATCTGGCGGCGTTTCTCCGGCTTCAAGATAAAAATTATTGGGACTGACCCCGGTTCCTGCTGAGTTTCCTGTGGACTTCAGTTTCAGCTTCCTGGCTGCATAGGTGTTGCACAGATAGTTTCTAAGGATTCCATTTTCTACAACAGTGTTTTTTGTGCAGGGAACTCCCTCTGCATCAAAAGGGCGGCTTCCGAGCATACCAGGGAGAAGACCATCATCGATAACATTCACTGAGCTATTCCCGATTCTCTCTCCAAGTTTGTCCACAAGAAAGGAAGTTTTCTGGTAAATGGATATCCCGGATACACAACCGAAAAGAAATCCCATGAGCCAGGAGGTCATCATCGGTTCGAATATGACTGGAACCTTTTGCGTTTTAATTTTTCTTGGATTAAGTTGGCGTACTGTTCTCCTTACTGCTTTTTTAGCCACTTCTTCCGGAGTTTCCAATTCTCTAAATTTTCTTTTTATAGAAAACCAGTAGTCTTCAACTCTGTTGTCTGTCTCGCCTGCTTGAAGACCAAGGCTCAGGCCACAAACTGTTTGGTTGTATTCCTGAAGAAATCCGTTGGAATTGCCCAAGACAGTCTTGATTTCCTTGGTTTCGAAACTGGCTCCATGAGTGTTTGTTATTCTTTTGTCTGCGAGAGCAATAGTTTCAGCCTTTACAGCCAGAGAAATCTTCGCCTTTGAATTCAGGCTTGGAATTTCAGGATCAAAAAGGCTTAAAGAAGAGACGTCTGTTTGCCTTGAAGAAAGAGAGGGAAGACCGGAGAATTCATCCGGACTGGCCAATGCGGCCCGTTTGATGGCATTTTTCACAAGATGTTCAAGTGTCTCTCTGGATAAGTCGGAAGAACTGGCAAAAGCCGTTTTACTATCCTTGATGACCCTCATCCCGAGTGCCCTGGACCCGGCCTCCACAAGGTTTTCGATGGCACCGAATCTGACATCTACACTGAATTCGTAACCATCCAGGATGGTCACTTCTATTTCATCCGCCCCATGAATCTTTCCAAAATTCACAAGGTCTTCGGCCAGTTCCCTGAGATTGACCTGATTGTTTTCTTTCATCAATCCTGGCCTCCGACTGTCATCCTGCTGATTTTTAGAGTTGGGCAGCCATCGCTGACTGGCATTGACTGGCCTTCCTTGCCGCAGGTTCCTGTTTGAAGACCAAATTTGAGGTCAGAGCCAATCATCTCTATTTTATTCAGGATATCAATGTTGGATCCGATGAGGGTGGCTTGTTTCACCGGGGCAGTGAGCTTTCCCCCTTCTATGAGGTTGCCAGAACTGACCGAGAAAGTGAACTTTCCTGAATCCTCCACTTGCCCTCCCTGATATTTGTGCGCATAGAATCCCTTTTTAACGGATTTGATTATTTCGTCAGGTGTGTACTCTCCCTTGTCCACGTACGTATTGCTCATCCGTGGAATCGGAATACAGGTGTAATCCTGTCTTCTCCCGTGGCCTGTCAAAGATTTCTTCATCAATTTGGCCGAAAGCCTGTCCTGGAGTAAACCCGTGAGTTTTCCCTGGTTGATGAGCAGAGTCTTTTCTGGAATTATCCCCTCATCATCTATGTTATACGAACCGCGAGAATGGGGGATGGTCGGATCATCATAGATCGAAACCTTGCTGTCAGCCACTTTTTTCCCCATTTTATCCCAGAATACCGATGTCTTTTTTCGATTAAAATCGGCTTCGAGAAGATGTCCCACAGCCTCATGAATGAGGACTCCGCTGTGACCTGGAGCCAAAACAACGGGCATTTCCCCGGCCGGCGGCAATTCTGCTCCCAGGAGGAGCAGGGCTTCTTGTGCGGCATCTTGGCCAATTTCTTCAGGAGTGAATTCCTGGGTAAAATATTCCAGGCCAATTCTTCCTCCTCCTCCAGAGTAACCGGCCTCTCTTTTGTTCTCTTGTTCAGCCACCGCCAGGCAGACAAGTTTCACTAGAGGCCGAACGTCTGTGATATCCAAACCCTCTGAGTTGACTATTTTCAAATACTGAGTTTGATCCAGGAGAGTTGTTTTCACCTTCTTTATTTTTGGATCATAATTCATGGCTGAATGATAACTCTTTTTGACCAGTGATATTTTTTTCTCCAATGGCTCTTTGTGAAGAGATTCGTGCACAGGATAGTAGTTGTGATTAAAGAGAGCTGAAGTTAAAGAGGTCGCATCTCGCGCGTGGGAGGCGTTGGCAATGGAGGCCGCTGTCAAAGCCGCTTTTTTTATTTTTTCCAAGGAGAAATCATTCGTGTACCCGTATCCGGTTTGTTCACCCGATATGACCCTTATGCCCAATCCCAGGCTTATGCTTTCCGCTGTTTCCTTGATTATGTCCTCTTCCATGTTAATGAGGTTGTAAATTTTATATTCGAGAAAAATTTCTGAGAAGTCCCCACCCCGAGAAAGAGAGATATTCAAGATTCTCAGAAGGTCTTCCTGGCTAACGTGAAAATGGTCCTCGAATTGGAGAGCAGAGGTCTTTTTCATCTTTGTTCTCTCCATGGGTCTGAATCAGGAAAGAGGATCAAGAGTCTGCCGGCTGATATTAGTTCGTCTAGTCCGGGCGACTCGAGAATGAGACATTCCAGCAGTCCGCTTGCACAAAAAAGGCGATTTTTTGTCATTTTATCGTTTCAGCAGCCGTATAAATACGTGAAATTCTCTCTTTTTCACTCAACGGTTTGCCAGAATCTGGATCGATAGTTAAACAGGCTCCGTTCTTGATTTGAGTGATGATCTTGCCGGCGGCAAACTCGTTGCCTGCGAGATGAGGGGCATCCAGCAGGCCAACTTGGATTGCCCGGGAAAGGTTTTTGGGGTCTGTCCAGGGATCTTCATGTTTATCTGGAGCCAACTTTTGGATGGCTTTCAAGAGGAGTTTTGCCTCTTCTACAAGATCTTCCTTCCGTTCCTGAATCTTCGGGTCGGCCAGTATCCGGGGAGAACCCAGGAAATAATTGTCGATCACTCCCCGGGTGATGTTCGTGCTCTCGATGATGTCTGATGGAGTCGCGGCATGGTCTCCTTCGCTGAATCCAACAACATGGATTATCCTGGGCTCCACCGACAACTGGAAAACGCAGGAGGATGAGAGCTGGCCTTTAGCTCTATCAGGATGAGGAGAAAGGCTGGCCAGACCTGTTCTTGTCTGTCGAATGGTGGTGAAATTCTCGTCGTTAAGGGATTCGATGAGCTCGATCTTAGCCAGCATTTTTGCCAAATCCATGAGAGGCGAAATCTGGGCAGGTGTGTTGAACATGTATTGAGCCACATAATGTGTCACGCCGGCTTTTTTAGCGTTGTAAGCGGCCAGAAAGGCGGCTGCAACGGCTACTGTATCCGGAGCATCTCTCAGGCTCCAGTGGTGAGCCTCGTTGACTTCAAGCGGGATTCCTTGTTTGCCGTACCATTTCATGGCCTGTTGGTTTTCTCTGATGGATTCTTCAGGGGATCTATCAGAACGGCCGTCCAGCCGGTTGTACCAGCAAAGGGGAACCGCGCCCCAGGCGATATTAACAGTTTTCAAAGACATTTCAGCCCATTGAATCAAATCTCTGGTTCCCGAATAACAGCGAAGAAGGGGATGGTTACCGCATCGTGTCGCTTGATAGATGGACTCAAGGTCTTCGGGCTTTCTCAAAGGGACGCCACCGGCTCCATCCTGACCCTTTTTCATTTCTTCAGGCCGGAAGAAGCTTTCCTGAGCATTCTGGTCAGGTCCGATGGAAAGTATGTCTACTGTCTCGGAGAGAGCAATTTCCTTGGCCCCTTTCACAGTTTCTTTAACTGTGGGCAATCCAAAATGATGACGAAGAAGTGGGGATGATCCGCTGTGTTCTATTCTTTCAATAAGATTCTGGGGAGGTATATCGCTTTTTTTTGTCTTTTCTACTTCGCCTAGGAGAAAAGAGGTGATTTCTTCCAGAGTTTCAGTGCCACCGAAGACCGCTTCGAATATTTTGCTCTGACGGGCTACTTCGGCAGTGGGAGGGGTGCCGCCAAAGACGAAAGTTTTTTTCTCCCACCCATGTTTTTGGATATCGCTTCTTAAATCGTCCAATAATCTCTTTAATACTTCTGGCGTTAGACGGTAACTGATTGCAATGATATGCGGGTTATGCTTTTTTATTGCCTCAGATATTCGGGCGACCGAAATAGCCGGACCCAAAAAAAGAGTCTCATAGCCTGAACGTTGGGCGAGCTTGAGGAAATTAAGGATGCCCGCCACATGGACGCAATTCCCGAGTGAGGCGCCTAATATCAAATTTTTTCCGGTTGCTGCCAAGCTAAAGCTCTCCAGTTACAGCCAGCAGGCGGATTTCTTTGATGCTCATGCCTTTGATTCCTAATTTATCGACAGTTCGTCCCTTTTCCCAGAAGTTGACTCCTCTCATTATAGAAGCGAGGTGGATGATGGCGTCAATCGTAGGCGTTGCGACTTTCAGCATCCTACCGAGAGAGGCCAGAGGGACAAGGCTCATGGGGACATCTTCATCCACATATCGGTGATGGAGCCTTTCAGGAGCCCTGATTCCACGGTATCCCGGATTGTCGTAAATGGCTTCACGCAAGTCTTTTCCGGTGGCGCTGTAGGCTGTATAGAGCCAAGCTTTGGCACTCATGACTTTTATGCCCAAAGCTGCCGCTACCTCGAGGCGCTCTTTATCCAGTTTTTCCAAGATTTGAGCGATGGATTCACTGGCTCCCTGGACATAGTACTCGAAGTCTCCATGAGTCTCTTCGATCCAGCCTGCATTCAAAACAGTGAGTGCCGGATGAAAAACAGCGCCGATGTTCTCAAAGCTGGTCTTGAAGATGTTGTCTCCTGGAATGAATTGAGGATAAGCCAGGTTAATCACTTTTAAAACACCTGGAATCCAATACGCAGGAAGAGTTGCCAAAGGAACGGAATTTTTGATGGAGAATATTCTCGCGTGGGCCGGGCCAAGGGATCTGGATGCATAGATAAATGTCTGGGCTTCCGCGATAAAAGGGAGTCTTTTAATCTCTTGTTCTTTCAGCACGTTATAAAACTCCAGGGCTCCTCCTGTGCGCCCCGGATTGAGAATGACGATTTGATGCTCTTTAAGGTAGGGGGCACACGTTTGCGCGATAAAGCGGTGGGCGACAGAGGGCACGACAACCATCAAGACATCTACACCCTTGAGGCATTCTTTGATGTTTGTCGAAGCGTGTTCGATCTCTCCGAAACCCCTCACTTCGCCTTCCACTCTTATTCCCTTTCTCTGGATGACAGCCCTGATTCTCTTTCGTCCACGGTTGTAAAGGTTAACTTTGAAACCTTTGAGGGCCAAATGCCCTGCCATGGCTAATCCACCGTGCCCCGCACCGAGAACACAAAAGATCAGTTCTTTCGGATCTTTTTGGAGGAGACTTCTGATGTACTGAGCTCTTCTTAGGTCTGATGCTTTCGTTATCTTCCTTGCCATTTCAACCACCTATTCCAAAAAAAAGCATTGCTTGTTTCTTTGGAGGTCGATTTTTCCGCTAAAAAGTTCTAAAAATGAAATGAAAGTTTTTCTCTTTTAGAAAAGCTTCCATATTTTAATAAATAGATGGTATGAAGGCAAATTAAAACTGAGGTCATTGACTGGTTATCAGGAAAAAATTATAATCTCTGTACATGAAGGAACAGTCCATAGATTCGATCATTGACGCGGCTTTGGGGGAAGATATGCCGCAAGGGGATATCACTTCCGAAAGCATAATTCCGGTTGACTCCCGGTCTCGGGCCATTATTCTCGCCAAGGAAAGTGGCATCCTGGCGGGAATGGATGTGGCAAGAAGAGTGTTTGAGAAGATCGACCCGGGTGTGAAGTTCGAGAAAGAAAAGAATGACGGACAGGAGTTCAGCAAAGGCGAGAGGCTGGCTTTGCTTCAAGGCTCCTCGATTTCTCTGCTGAAAGGTGAACGGACAGCGCTCAATTTTCTCCAGAGGATGTCAGGGATTGCCACCACTACAGGAATATTTGTTCAAGCACTGGCGGGAACGGAGACCAAGATCCTGGATACGAGAAAAACCACTCCAGGTCTGAGGGAGCTGGAGAAATACGCAGTCACAATGGGTGGCGGGCAGAACCACCGCCGGAATCTCTCAGAAATGATCTTGATCAAGGATAACCACCTGAAGCTTGTGGGCAGCATTTCCGAGGCTGTGAAAAGGGCGAAAGAGCGGGTCGTGCCTGGTATAAAAGTGGAAGTGGAAGCTACATGCTTAGCCGAAGTGCAGGAAGCTATCCGGAGCGGTGCGGACATGGTCATGCTGGATAACATGCAGATTGACAAAATGAGAGAAGTCGTTAAATGGGTTAAAGGAAAGGTTCCTCTGGAGGCTTCAGGATCAGTGACGCTTGAAAAAATCAAGGAGATTGCCGCTCTTGGAATTGATTTTATTTCGGTTGGGAGTTTAACCCATTCCTATAGATCAGTGGACATAAGTATGGAGTTTTTGGGAGAACTCTGATGTCGAAAGATAGCACATTGGTGACAGATGTACTCATCATCGGTTGTGGGATAGCTGGGGCGAGCGCTGCATTGGAGGCGGCCAAGAGCGGCCTGCGAGTTATTGTGGTGACAAAAAGTTCAAATCCAGAGGAATCAAACACTTTTTATGCCCAGGGCGGAATTGTATCTTTAGGGAGGGACGACCATCCAGAGCTGTTGAAGGAGGATATTCTCGAGGCAGGGGATGGAGTCAATAATCCGGAGGCTGTCGAGATATTAGCCAAAGAAGGGAAGAAGACAGTTGATGATATCTTAATCAAGGAGCTTAAAATTCCATTTTCGAGGAGTTCTCCGGATTCTCTGGATTATGCGCAGGAAGCCGGGCATTCTCGGAGGCGGATGCTTCATGTCAAGGATACAACAGGAAAAACAATAGAAGAGAAATTTATCCAAGTTCTGGGGAAGTTCTCTAATGTGACACTCTTGACCGGTCACACAGCGGTGGATTTGTTGTCTGTCCCGCATCATTCCAGAAATCCCAAGTCCTTCTATCGCGAGCCGGAATGTATCGGGGCCTATGTTTTAGATAATCAAACAAAGAGAGTGAAAAAGATCTTTGCCAATTACACCATCCTGGCCACAGGAGGATGCGGTACTGTCTATCTCTACACATCCAATCCAAAAGGAGCGATAGGAGACGGCTATGCCATGGCCTATAAAGCCGGAGCCAGAATTGTTAACATGGAGTACATTCAATTTCATCCCACATCTCTTTTTCACCGGGATGCGGATGGCTTTTTGATTTCTGAAACTGTCCGTGGAGAGGGGGCTCGCTTAAAAACTAAAGAAGGTCTGACATTCATGGAGAATTATAATCGAAAAAAAGAGCTTGCCCCGAGAGATGAGGTGACTCGAGCCATCTACGAAGAGATGACAAACAGTGATTCCAGCTATGTCTACCTGGATTTAGTGTCCTACGCGAAGTTTGATATAGAAAAAAGGTTTCCCAACATTTATAAAACATGCTTGAAATTTGGAATCGATATCACAAAGGAACCTATCCCTGTCGTTCCTGCCGCTCATTATTGTTGCGGAGGGATTCTGGTTGATGAGTGGGGGAAGAGTTCGCTAAACGGCCTTTATGCCGTAGGAGAAGTTTCATGCACGGGAATCCACGGTGCCAACCGCTTGGCGTCCACTTCTCTCCTTGAAGGGCTGGTGTGGGGGAAGAGAGCATCCCAGCACATTGCTTCTCATTTTGACCCGGCCATGCCCGATCCCGATGATATTCATGACTGGTATTATCCTGAAAAAGATGAGGAGGTGGATCCGGCTTTGATCAACCAGGATTGGATTTCCATCAGGTCGACCATGTGGAATTACGCAGGAATCATCCGAACGAGCAAGCGGCTGGAAAGGGCAAAAGCGGATTTAGATTATCTCCGCCACAGGATTGAAAAGTTCTATAAAGAGGCGAAGATGGACGAAAAGATTGTCGGGCTGAAGCACGGAATTCACGTGGCTCTGTTGATTACTTATGCGGCTCTTGGGAATCCCCACAGCATAGGGGCCCATTTCATAAAAGAATAAAACCAGTCCCGCCGGGTTCTTTAGATCCTGCATAAAAGGGGTCAGGGCTCGACATCAGACATTTTTTATTAAAATAATCTGATAACGTCACACTTGACAGCTAATGATAATAGGGATGTTGAGATGTCTAATGTCGGGCCCTGACCCCTAAAAAAGAAATAGCTCTTCAGCCGCATCCGTTGACTTTTTATTGTGGTGATGTAAAATGACTTATTTTATAATAGTAAAACTACAGAAACGGACTGGAGAACGCAATGTCAGATGGAGAGAAAATTAAGGACACTCTGAACCTACCGCAGACTTCTTTTTCCATGAAGGCAAAATTATCCCAAAAGGAACCTGAAGTCATAAAAAAATGGGAGCAGATTAACCTCTACGAAAAGATCCAGAAAAAAGCGGAGAAAAGTCCTTCGTTCATCCTCCATGACGGCCCGCCGTACGCGAATGGAAGCATTCATTTAGGAACCGCTTTAAATAAGATCCTGAAGGATTTTATCGTCAAGACAAAAACCATGCAGGGATACAGGTCTCCCTATTTACCCGGCTGGGATTGCCACGGTCTTCCGATAGAGATTAAAGTCGATCAACTTCTCGGAGAGAAAAAAAAAGACCTTTCCATAATAGAGATTCGGGAAGAGTGCAAAAAGTATGCTCTAAAATATGTGGATATCCAGAGGAACCAGTTTAAGAGGCTGGGTGTATTCGGGGAGTGGGAAAAGCCGTATTTAACCATGAATCCTGAGTATGAAGGGAATGTGATCCGCTACCTCGCTGCTTTTTTCGCTTCGGGAAGCGTGTATAAAGGAAAGAGGCCGGTCCACTGGTGTCCCCATTGCCGGACGGCATTGGCTGAAGCGGAGATAGAGTACAAAGACCGGAAATCTCCTTCGATCTATGTCAAATTTCCGATAATCTCTGACCTTTCTCAAAGATTCCCTGAGTTGAAAAATAAAAATGTGTCTGTTTTGATCTGGACGACAACTCCGTGGACTCTGCCGGCCAACCTAGCAATTGCTTTTCATCCGGATGATGAATACGCGGCTTTCGAAACGGAGGGAGATGTCTTCATCGCAGCGAAAAGACTGATTCCTGTTCTCATTGAGGAGCTGAGTCTTAAGGATCCCAAAGTGCTCGTGACGTTTCCCGGCAAAGAGATGGAAGGCTTAAAGGCCCGTCATCCTTTCATCGATAGAGAATCTGTCTTTGTTCTGGCCGATTATGTCACCCTTGACCAGGGAACAGGCTGTGTTCACACAGCACCCGGTCATGGGTACGAGGATTATTTGACCGGAATCGCTTCTGATCTGGATATTTATACTCCAGTCGATAGCGAAGGAAAATTTACTCCTCAGGTTGAAAAATATGGAGAAATGAATGTTTTTGAAGCCAATAAGATCATCACAGAAGATATGAAGAAGGATGGCTCACTGTTGAAGGAAGATGAGATTGTCCATTCCTATCCTCATTGCTGGCGTTGCAAAAATCCTGTGATTTTTCGAGCCACAGCTCAATGGTTTATCTCCATGGATAAGAGTGACTTGAGAAATAGGGCGCTGGCGGAGATAAAAAAAGTCCGCTGGATTCCGCCCTGGGGAGAAGAAAGAATTGCCAATATGGTCAGTGCTCGCCCTGATTGGTGCATTTCCCGGCAGCGTTCGTGGGGTGTCCCGATTCCTGCCTTTTACTGCCATGATTGCGGACATATTTTAGCCGATGAGAAAATCACGCTGCGGATAGCCGAGGTGTTTTCTAAAGAGGGATCGAACTCCTGGTTCACGAAAGATGTTAAAGATCTCCTCCCTTCGGATACGAAGTGTTCTCAATGTGGGTCTCAGAATTTCAATAAAGAGAACAATATCCTGGATGTTTGGTTTGAATCCGGGGCCAGCCACAATGTCCTCGGAAAAAGAAGAGACCTTCCGTGGCCGTCGGATGTTTATTGCGAAGGCCACGACCAGTACAGAGGCTGGTTCAACAGTTCTTTGTTTGTCGGAATAGCGGCCAGGGATGCTTCCCCTTACAAGACGGTGATCACGCACGGGTTTGCCCTCGATGAGCAGGGGAGGGGGATGTCCAAGTCTCTCGGGATTTTCATCGACCCTGATGAAGTCATCTCACAGAACGGAGCCGAAATTCTGAGGCTGTGGGTGGCGATGCTCAACTACAAGGAAGATGCGCGTTTCGGGAGTGAGACTCGTCAGAGGCTCGTCGAGGCCTACCGGAAGATCAGGAATACGTGGCGGTTTATCCTGGGAAACATCTATGATTTCACTCCGGATAAGGATCAGGTTGACTCCCAAAAAATGGAACTCCTGGACAGATGGATACTGGAAAGATGTTCAAAAATCGGGAAAAAAGTCTTGAAGGCCTATGAAAACTATGAGTACCACATCATATTTCATACAATCTACAATTTTTTCACTGTAGATTTGAGCGCTATCTATCTGGATGTGATCAAGGACAGGCTCTATTGTTCGGGAAAAAAGTCGCCTCTTCGACTGTCTTCCCAGACCGCTCTTTTCAACCTCCTCAAATCCACTCTCGTGCTCATGGCACCCATTTTACCATTCACGACTGAGGAGGCTTGGGAATCGATGCCTGACTTTGAGGGAAAAGAAGAATCAGTGCATTTGGAGCGTTTTCCCCAATTTGATGAGACGTGGCTGAGCGAGGATTTGTTCGAGGAATGGGAGAGCTTGGCGCTGGTGAGAGAAAAAGTCCTTAAAGAGCTCGAAAGTGCTCGAGAGCGAAACCTCATCGGAAATTCCCTGGAAGCGGTTGTCACTCTGAAAGTCCCATCAGCTCAAGAAGAACTCCTGAAAAGGTATGAAAAAGAGCTCCCATCCATTTTTATCGTTTCAGCGGTGGAGCTTCAACCGGAAAAGGGCGAAGAACTGAGCGTTAAAATCACCAAAGCTCCCTGGGAAAAATGTCAAAGATGCTGGAATTTTTCTTCTTCTGTGGGAAAAAGTTCAGAATATCCCCACTTCTGTCAACGCTGTGAGGAAGTGGTGAAGAATTTGGACTCATGAATCGAAGATTGCTCTATCCAATTGTAATTATTGCTTTACTGGGCATTGACCAACTCACTAAAGCGCTCGTCGCTCGGAGTATATTATTTCAAAGCAGCAAAAGTATAATCCCAGGTTTTTTCAACCTCACTCACATCAGGAATCGTGGAGCCATTTTCGGCTTTTTTTCTCATTCTGAAAGCCGGATTCTCTTTATTTTTCTCACTCTGGTTTCTCTGGTGGCTTTGGGATTAGTCATTTACTATTTTTTCAAAACACCTTCAACACAGAGATTCATGAAGATATCTCTTTCTGTTATCTTGGCCGGAGCTCTTGGCAATTTAATAGACAGGATTTTCCGGGGATATGTGATTGATTTCCTGGATTTCTACGTAAAAGACTGGCACTGGCCGTCCTTTAACGTCGCTGATGCGTGCATCACCACCGGTGCCTTGATTCTCATATTCATTTTAGTGTTTAAAAGAAGTAAAGAATGTACCCCATCCTCTTAAAATTAGGCCCATTAACCATCCATACTTATGGATTCATGCTGGCCCTGGGCGTGGCTTCAGCCTTATGGTTTCTGTATGTCCAGACAAAGAAACAAGGCCTTGAGGCCCCAAAGATGCTGGACATGGCCTTTTACACGATCATCATCTCTTTGGTCGGCGCCAAACTGATTCTCTTCATCGGTAACTTCTCTTATTACATGCGTTACCCTGGTGAGCTTTTCAGCCTGGCGCGCTCAGGAGGAGTTTTTCAAGGGGGATTGGCGTTCGGAATCATATTTGCTCTTTGGTATTTCCGGAAGCACAAGATTCCTACCTGGAAGGCTGCAGATGTTGTCGCGCCCGCTTTGGCTTTGGGACACGGCTTTGGGCGGATCGGCTGTTTTAGTGCCGGATGCTGCTACGGGAGCGAGTGTTCTCTTCCCTGGGGCGTGACTTTTCATAACGAATATGCAAACAGCCTCACAGGTATTCCTCTTCGAACGATTCTTCACCCGACGCAGCTCTATGAATCGGCTCTGAATTTTCTGAATTTTCTTGTCCTTTTTCTCATCCTGAGGAAGAAAAAATTCGATGGACAGGTTTTTTCTTTTTATATCATCAATTATTCTATAATCCGTTTTTTTGTTGAGTATTTTCGAGGAGACCATCCGGAAAGTGCCTTCCTCATCCACAACCCCTCTCCCTATCTCAGTCTATCCTTTCCCCAGTTTTTCAGCATATTGGGCTTGATAGGCGGAGCGACGCTGTTTCTCATCTTGAGAAAAAGAAAAAGTGCCTAAAAAAGAATTCCACGTAACACCTTTATCCGGATTGAATCAGAGACTGGATGTTTTTTTATCCGGCAAAATCAGTGAATTGACCCGGTCTCAGATTCAAAAATTCATCGAACAGAAGAGAGTCAAAGTCAACGAAGAAACCAGAAAATCAAACTATAGGCTGAAAGAAGATGACAAAGTGGATATCGAGTACGAGCTTCCAGAGCCCGATAAGATTCAGCCGGAAAACATCCCCTTAGATTTTGTTTACCTCGATAATCATCTGGCGGTCATCGACAAAACATCTGGAATGGTCGTTCATCCCGGCGCAGGCAACAGGAAGCACACTCTGGTCAATGCGCTGCTCTTCCATTTTCCGGATATCCGGGATATCGGTCCAGAAGACAGGTGCGGGATTGTTCATCGGTTGGATAAAGACACGTCGGGATTGATGGTGGTTGCCAGGAATATGGATGCATATTTTAAGCTCCAGGAACAATTCAAAAAAAGAGAAGTCCAGAAGGTTTATCTCGGGCTTGTATGGGGAAGGATGCCTGAAAAAAGGGGGGAATTCACCTGGCCTATCGGACGTCATGTGAAACACGGGGAAAGGATTTCAGTTAGCACGAAAAAGCCGAGGGATGCCGTGACTCTGTACTCTGTTCAAAAAGAATATGGAGAATTCACGCTTCTGGAAATCAAACCTCTCACAGGAAGAACCCATCAAATTAGAGTTCATCTTGCTGCTTCAGGCCATTCTCTTGTGGGGGATACACGGTATGGACATCGAAAAACGAAAATCCGTGTTCCCCGCCTTTTTCTACATGCATCATGCCTTACTTTTATTCATCCGGAAACAAAAGAAACGGTTGAATTTTCATCTCCACTCCCCAAAGATCTGCAGGATTTTTTAAATAAGCTGTCGCTATAGGGGACGTTCCCCAAGGTACCACCTTAGCTCACCTAGCCCATCTCTAATACATTATCTTTCAAAATAGAGGGCAAAATAGCTGAATGATTGAGCTAAGGTGGTACCTTGGGGAACGTCCCCTAATAAATTTTATCTTGAGAAGGAGTGAATTTTTGTTGTATTATATCCGTTGCTGCTTCTTTAAAAGTCAGACATTCATTTTACCTGGATTATTCACGAGTCGAGGTTGCTGTAGATACGAGGCGTCGGCATATTTTATGAATAATTCAGGGTAGTCGAAAAATCGAACTGAGTCAATCTTTGGAGGCTTCAATATGAAAGATTACGATGTAGATAAAATCAGAAATGTTGCCGTTGTCGGGCATGGTTCTTCAGGGAAAACGTCATTAACCGCTGCATTTTTATTCAACGCAGGAATGACTACCAGGCTCACTAAAGTTGAAAGTGGTAATACGGTGACGGATTATGACCCCGATGAGATCGAGAGAAATATTTCGATCAATTCAGCCGTTTGCTTTTTAGAATGGAATGGCTGCAAGATTAACCTTGTGGATTGCCCCGGCTACACGAATTTTCTCTGGGATACAAGGGCAAGCTTGAGAGCCGTGGATGCGGGCCTGCTTCTTGTGTGTGGAGTGGCAGGTGTTGAAGTAGGAACAGAGAAAGTATGGGAGATGCTTGAGGATGCCAAACTTCCTGCTGTGATCGTCATCAATAAGCTGGATAGGGAGAATTCCAATTACACCCGGACCGTGGAAGCGATTCATCAATTTTTCGGCCGCCAGGCAGTTCCTGTCCAGCTCCCCATCGGAGAGGAAAAGAATTTCAAGGGAGTGGTCGATCTGGTCACCAGAAAGGCCTATATTTTTGAACAGAATGAAAGCGGAAAATTCAAGGAAGAGGAAATCCCTGCGGATATGAAAGAAGAGGCGGAGAAAAAGATCGAAGAATTGACTGAGATGGTTGCCGAGAATGATGAGCAGCTTATGGAAAAGTATTTTGAAAAAGGAGAGCTCTCTTCCGAGGAACTCATCGAAGGCTTGAAAAAGAGTATGCTCAGCAGGCAGTTTTTCCCGATTTTCATCGCATCTGCCCTCATGAACATCGGTACTCAGACTATCCTTAACGGGATCATAAATTTTTTACCTTCACCCCTGGAGAGACCAGAGGTCGAAGTGGAGGAGGGAACGATAAAGTTCTCTATTGACGAGCCTTTCTCAGCACTCGTTTTTAAAACGATCTCAGATCCTTACACAGGAAGGATCTCCCTGCTGAGAGTTTTTTCTGGAAAAATCAATCCGGATGCGGCAGTGGCTAACTCGAGCAAGGAAATCACAGAAAAATTTGGAGGCCTTTTCTTCATGAAAGGGAAAGAGCAAGTTCCCGCCGGTCAGGCGAAAGTCGGAGATCTGGTGGCGACTGCCAAATTGAAAGAGACTTCTACAGGTGATACCCTGTGTGCGAAGGGATCTTCTCTGAAATTCCCTCCTATTGTCTTTCCTGAGCCATCCATTTCTTTTGCCATTGAACCGAAAACCCGTGCAGATGAGGACCGGATTTCTCAGGCGATTCATAGGATAACAGAAGAAGATCCGACAGCAAGGATAGAAAGAGAGCCTGAAACAAATGAATTGATTATCTCTGGAAACGGGCAGCTCCATGTGGAGATTATCACTGATCGTTTAAAAAAGAGGTACAGCGTCAATGTGGACCTCAAGCCACCCAAGATTCCCTACAAAGAAACCATCAAAGGAAAATCAGATGTGCAGGGCAAGTACAAGAAGCAGACAGGCGGACGCGGCCAGTATGGTGATGTGAAGATAAAAATGGAACCTCTACCCAAAGGACAGGATTTTGAGTTCGAGAACAGCATATTCGGAGGAGCCATTCCCAAAAACTTTATTCCTTCGATTGAAAAAGGAATCCTGGAAGCACGGAAGAAAGGCGTGGTGGCAGGTTATCCGACTGTTGATTTTAAAGTCATCCTCTATGATGGTTCCTATCATGAGGTAGACTCTTCGGATATTGCGTTCAAGGTCGCGGCTTCTATGGCTTTTAAGAAGGGGATGAAGGGAGCCAAACCCACTTTACTCGAGCCCATCATGAACATTGAAGTGTACTCACCTGAAACCTACATGGGAGACATCATGGGAAATCTCAACGGAAGAAGAGGCAAGGTTCAGGGAATGGAACAGAAAGGGAATTTGCGTATCATTAAGGCAAAGGTGCCCATGGCTGATATGCTGGATTTTGAACCCACCCTTACTTCTATCACAGGAGGCCGAGGATCATACTTGATGGAATTCTCCCATTATGAGGAAGTTCCCGGCCAGCTCCAACAGAAAATCGTTAATGATGCGATCAAAGAAGGCCGGATCAGGCCTGAAGAAGAAGAAAAATAAAAGAATCAGGGCTCTTTAAAATAATCCAATAATAATCTAATCCTGTTCAGGAATGAATTTGGCGGTAGATCAAGCCTGTTGAGCTGAAGTTGTGAATTTCCTGAACAATCAATAAATTATAGACCCGCCGCCTCCTCTGAAGCGAGGGTTGACAGCTTCGCTAGAGACAGATCCCTAAGAATATTAAAAAGGAATAGATCCCACAGGGGGGAACAGTCTTAGCGCTTTTTGACAAAGAGAAGCAGTAGACCGGACACAATTGTCAGAGTGAGAGAGAGTGTGAATGGAGCAAACATCCCGACGACCTCCCAGAGTACTCCTGCGATGAAGGAGGCTGGCAGAGCACACAAGCCGATGACCATCTGGAATCCGCCGAGACAGCTGGCTCTGAATTCACAGGGGGCCAATTCGGAAACGAATGTTTTTTGAACAGGCTCGAGGGCACCCTTGTGAGCCCCATAAAGAACAAATGCAAGAAATAACATTGAGCGGTCGGGTTTGGATATCACGATCAAACAGACTAGGATCCAGAAAAAATAAGAAAACAGAAGAACGGGTTTTCGGCCTATCTTATCCGCTAGTTTTCCAAAGGGATAAGCAAGCAGTGAAGCCGCACACGTGAAGATCAAATAAAGAACCGGGACGAAAGTGGGCGTAAACCCGAATTCTTTGGCATACACCAGAAGAAAGGAATAACTGAATGCCCCCAAGGCATAAACAGAACTGAGAATCAGAAAGAGTGTGAAGTTTCTGTCGAGTTCCTTGAATGAAACACCTTTGTAAATTGTGAGCCGCTCGGACTTTCTCTCTTTTATAAACGAAAAAACCAACGCAGCACTGGCTAAAGAGGGGAGGGCGGCTAGGGCAAAGAGTATCCTGTATCCCAATACTTGGAAGAGAAAAATACAGATAAGAATCCCGAATACGGCTCCCAAATGGTCCATGGCCCTGAGAAGTCCGAAGTTTCGTGCTCTGTTTTCCTCATTTGAGATATCGGCTATGAGGGCATCTCTTGGAGCGCTCCTGATCTTTCCCGACCGGTCGAGAATCCTGAATGGGATGAGGTGAGTCCAGATAGAAGAGAGGGCGTACCCTATTCTGGATAAGGCTCCGAGGAGATAGCCCATCCAGATGAAAACCTTTCTCTTTTTTATCCTATCAGAAATATACCCTGAGGCTGCCTGGGAGAGAGAGACAAGGGCATCCCCCAAACCATCCAGAAATCCCAGAGCAGCCATGTTGGCTTTGAGGACTGTCGTCAAAAAAAGAGGCCAGATGGGATAGATGATGTCAGAGCCCATGTCATTCAGGAAGGACGCCGCCGCGAATATCCGGATAGTTTTTTTGGTTTCTGTTTTTTGCTCGGCCTTCATCTGCGCTGCGTGTTGAAAGTATAATTTCCTCTTGCTGAATTGTAAACGGGAGAAATTGACACCTAATAGAAAATTAAATTAAAGGCTGACATCCAAGAAAAGAGAAAGACTCTGAGGGCATTTCGTGATCACGGCTTTGGCCGGTCTTAGACAAGTATTCGCTTCTTTCTCCTTTATTTGTTGATTGACATCAGAGAAAAATCAGCGATAAGATAGATGAATAATTAGAGGAGATTGAGAATGATAAGAATGTTTATGAAGAAAATTTCAATAGTGCTAACTTTCATCCTCATAGCTTCCGTGTTGAGCGGATTCGAGGAGGAGGATAAGACTTTAGTCCTCAAACTCGGGGACAAAAAACTAAGAGATAAGACGATAGATGTGTTGGCGGGAAAAATATACTCTGCTCGGGAAGGGAAGGTTGTTCCATTTTACAAGATGATCATGGAAATGAAAGATTCTGTCTTTATTTATGTGGGGGAGACACATAACAGCCTGCCCATGCATGATATCCAGACGGAGATTATTCAAGCCCTATACGAGCAGGACCGGAATTTATCCGTGGGATTGGAAATGTTTCCCATCACCAGCCAGGAAGCCCTGAATAAATGGAACGCGGGTATACTTTCTCAGGATGAGTTCATCCAAGAATCTCAATGGTATGTGAACTGGAATTTTAATTTTGGGTTTTATAAGGAAATTTTTAAATTTGCCAAAGACAGAAAGATTCCTCTTTACGCGCTCAATGCGCCGAGGGAGCTCATCACGAAAGTCAGGATGCAAGGATGGGATGCGCTGTCCGATGAAGAGAAGGAGATAATCCCTGAACCTGACCTCACTCATGAGGAACACAAAACACTGATTCGGACGATTTTTGAGAGTGCTGAACTTCCTCATCAGATGAAGGGTAAAGGCTTAGAAATGGCTTTCGCCGGGCTCTACAGGGCACAATCGGCATGGGATGAAGTCATGGCATTAAATGCTGTTCTTGCCCAATTAAGAGAGAATAAAAAAGTAGTTGTTCTGGCTGGCTCAGGTCACCTTCTCTACAATTTAGGAATCAACATGCGGGCTTATGGGAGAACTCGTAAACCTTTCAGAACCGTCATCTGTGTCGAAATTCCAGAAGGAGAATGCAGCGTCAAAGTGGCGAGGACTCTTGCCGATTATGTATGGGGCATTCCGGAAGAAAAGAGACCCGCGTTTCCTTCTGTCGGATTGAGGCTTAAGAAATTCGAAGGACTGGATAATCTGGTTATCGAGAGTCAGCCCATTAATGGAGTGGCCTTGAATGCCGGTTTTGAAAAGGGAGATATCATTCTCTCTGTGGATGGGATGAGCTTTTTTGATGTGAACGAGCTGAGGATATACTTGGCGCAATTCAAGTGGGATGGTGAAGTGAAATTTCAAATTCTGCGCGATGCCCGCCAGGTAGAAATCCTGTTAAAATTCGCTTCTCCTGAGCAAGAAAAGGAAAGGGATTGATATCTTAAAAAAGGGAGCGAGGTTTAAATCCTCTATCTGGGGAAAGCAGGATTGAAACATCTT
>Ga0180437_10001774_pt1 | contig 36178 bp, 31 predicted proteins | sample SS_ome_4_FD_132410 | JGI IMG/M metagenome (GOLD analysis project Ga0180437, IMG submission 132410) | Hypersaline lake sediment archaeal communities from the Salton Sea, California, USA - SS_3_D_1 metaG | ecosystem: Environmental > Aquatic > Non-marine Saline and Alkaline > Hypersaline >... | reverse complement strand
CTTTTTTTATCAAAACTGACTGATTTTTGGCCACTTGAGCGTCGCCTTATCGCAATTCAGTATCCGGAAAGTGATTGTATCCAGAGAATGGATGTTCCTGTTTATTTTTTAGCCAGTTTTGTTACTCAATAAAAATCAATAAGATGAACTTATTTGTAATGAAACGTCTCCTGTTGGAATCGGTCTCCTGAACACATCCCTGTGTTCCGAGTCTCTCTGGCACAATTGGTGCATAGTGTTTACGCTTTCCGTCTAAATATAATCATGATGATGAAATGATGTCTGAACGCACCCGTGAAAAATTCATCTTGCTCGCTCTTTTTCTTCTGTCTTGTTGTATCCGGTTTTACGGCATTGACTTTGGCCTGCCCCACACCGAATGCCGTCCGGATGAGACCACGATCATCAACATCGCCCTTACATTCCTCGACGGTGATCTGAATCCGCATTTTTTCAATTATCCCACGCTCTACATGTATCTTCTGGCCATTGTCTATTTTATTTACATCAATGTTCGGTTACTTCTGGGCCACTCTTCCCTGGAGCTGATGGCCGCCATCCAATCGAACCCTGCATCGTTCTTACTGATTTCCCGAGGGCTTTCTGCGTTGTTGGGTTCCATGACAGTACTCGTTGTTTACGGTATCGTCAAGCGCCTGGCCGACAGGAAAACGGCTTTGATAGCGGCCGTGTTCATGAGTGTCTGCTACCTGCACGTCAGGGATTCTCATTTCGGGACGACCGATGTCACGATGGTCTTCTTTACAATGTGTGCCGTTGCCTATATCCTCAAGTGCTACGACAATCCCAGCAAGACTCATTACATCCTGGCCGGACTCTTTAGCGGCCTTGCTACATCGACCAAGTACGGCGGATTGTTTCTGGTTCTTCCCATGGTTGTCATGCATATCATGAGACGATCCGGGTTGAAGCCGGGCGTGCGAACATCCATCTTCCAGGCTGAACACCAAACAGTGTATAAGAAGCATTTCCCGAACATCCTGATTCCGGTTCGAACTTTCATTTTGAGTTCCCTCAAACAACTCAAACACAGACGGTTTATTTTTTATCTCCTCAGTTTCAGTCTGTCTTTCCTGGTGTTTACACCCTTCGCCCTCCTGGATTTTCGCCATTTTATTTCCGATTTTACAGGGGAAATGAAGCATCTGGTGTTCGGACATCTGGGGATGAACCTGGGCCGTGGCTGGTTCTATCATACGCGGTATACGCTGCCCTACGGTATGGGATGGTTGCTTTTTTTCTCGTCTGGCCTGGGCATTCTCGTTTATGCCAGAAAACATATCGAGAGAGCGATTGTCCTGTTTTTATTCCCCCTGGCATACTACTGTTCGGCTGGCAGAGGCTACACGGTCTTTCTCCGTTATATGATCCCAATGCTGCCCTTTTTATGCATTGCTGGTGCACTCTTCGTGACCACGTTAACCGATTGGGTGTCCCAACGACGGCAGATAAAATGGCTGCCTCTTTTTATCGTGTCGCTGGTGGTAGCAGAACCTATCTACCGCACTATCTGCTTCGACCGGGTCATTTCCCGAAAAGACAACCGGATCGTTGCTGCCCGGTGGATTCGAGAATACATTCCGTTTGGCAGTCATATCCATCAAACAGGGTCGAAGTATGCTATCGTACAACCGCATTCCGTTTATGGAACTGCTGACGATATGGAATATACTCATGATTGGACGTATTTTTACACGGTGCTGACAGCGGAGGGGGATGATCTGCCCGACTACATCCTGGTGCAGAAGAGCGCGCTAAGGGGCTATGATCCCATCCCTCAACGGATTGTAAAGCTGATACGGGGGGAGTATCACTTCGTGAAAAATTTTATGGCCTGTGATGTGACCCAGCACAACTGGTACGATCAGCTCGATGCTTTTTACATTCCGTTCAAGGGATTCCGTGGCGTTCGACGACCGGGGCCCAATATCACGATATACGAACGGAACGATATACCACGTCGGAGCCGTGTCTTAGATGCCGTGCAGCTTGATTGAATACGGTTTGTCTGGCCTCCGATGCCGTGAGGTCCGATTTTTTCTTCTCCGGAGTCCCATCATTTCTCCAAGAGTTATTGTATTCCGGAACCTGTGTTTTTTTCTTGGAATTCATCCATTTATTTAGTAGACTATTCGGAGTTGAACGACTTCAGATTCTCATAAGGAGTGAATGGCGATGAAGCTCGCTGTCGTGATGCCGGTATATAACGAAGAGACCACCATTGATGAGATCCTGTCCCGTGTGCAAGCGGTTCCCATGGAGAAAGAAATCATTATCGTGGATGACGGATCGACCGATGGAACGCACGACAGACTGAAGGACATCGAAAGTCGCCATGCGAATGTTCGGGTCACGTATCAGCAACGCAACCGGGGAAAGGGTGCGGCACTGCGTCAAGGATTTACCCAAGTGACAGGAGATGTCGTTATCATCCAGGATGCCGATCTGGAGTATGACCCCCGGGAGTACCCCAAGCTCCTGGAGCCTATACTCGACGGCAGGGCCGATGTGGTCTACGGATCGCGTTTCCTGGGCGGGCCTCACAGGGTTCTGTATTTCTGGCATTTTCTGGGTAACAAATTGTTAACGTTGCTTTCCAACGCGTTCAACAATATAAACCTTTCCGACATGGAGACTTGCTATAAAGCATTCACGAAGGAGGTCCTGGAATCCCTGCGGTTGCGGTCGAACCGCTTCGGTTTCGAGCCCGAGTTCACGGCCAAGGTGGCCAAGAAAAAATGGCGCATCTACGAGGTTCCCATCAGTTACAGCGGACGGTCGTATGAAGAGGGGAAGAAGATAGGATGGAAGGACGGTGTCAAGGCCCTGTTCGTCATCGTGTATGCCCGATTTTTCGATTAAACCTTTGAGCAGTTGTCGAGTAGTTCATTACCATTCCCATCATAAACCTGTCCCATATAAAATACCCGCAAATTTTATTCCCAGACATCCTATGGGATAAGAAGATATCGTCATTTCTATGTCGTTTTTGTCACATCATTTATTTTTTGAATTTTTCATATTTTTTCATTATTATTCGTTGACTCGGAATTCGTACCGAATCGATTCAACGGTTGATCGCAACCATGGCCGGGAGAAGCAGCGTGATCGAGATACAAAAACTGACGAAGATCGAAGACTTTAAGAAACTGACTGAAATCCAGAAAAAGGCATGGGGATTCGAGGATCTTCATCTCGAGCCACACCATCTGATGACGCGGGTTCAGAAATACGGAGGACTGGTTCAAGGACTCTTTATGGAAGGACGGTTAATCGGTTTCACCTATGCCATCATCGGGAAGTGGGAGGGGGAATACTTCATCTATTCCCATCAGGCTGCCGTGATCGAGGAATATCAGGGTCAGGGGTATGGATTCCTGTTGAAAAAAGCACAACGGGAGGGCGTGCTGGAGATGGGATATGATGTGATTCGCTGGAATTTTGATCCCCTGGAAGCCATGAACGCCTATTTTAACATACATAAGCTGGGCGTCATCAGCTCCGAGTACGAGAGAGACATCTACGGTGTGGGCGAGAGCGGCCTCCACAGAGGGTTGAATACCGACCGACTGATTGCCCTGTGGAATTTAAATTCGGATCGTGTGGTGAAAAAAATGGAGGAGCCAGCGTCTCCGATTTTGCAGGACGTCCCTGAAGAAAGAATAAACGCAGTGACGTTTGATGTGGCCTATATCGAAATCCCCAGGGATATCCGCACGATAAAAATGCGGAACATGGATGAGGCCGTGGGTTGGAGGATGAAAATCCGGGAGCTGTTTGAATCGGCCTTCCAGAAAGGGTATGTGGTCGAGGGTATGGTTTTTTCGATGGATCAAAAGAGGATATTCTATCGACTGGTAAAAAAATAATCGGAACGCTGACAATCCAAAGTAGCCTTTGGCAATCAGAAAGGCCCGACATATCATATACGGTATATCGGGCCTTCTGTTATTCATGGGATCGCGTCGTCATCAACAAAACGACAGGGGATTATACCATTCGTTTACTTCTTCAGCCTGTCCTTTACCATTTCCGTGGTCGTTCGGAAATCGATTTTCCCGCTTCCCATTTTCGGCAATTCATCGAACGTGATAAATTGGTTCGGAATGGCGATGTTGGGAAGCTTCTGTGCCATCTTCTTGATGATTTCCTTGTCGTTCACATTCTGGGTTACTGCGGCTGCAAGCCGAGCGCCTTTCTTGGGATCGGGTATTTCGACGATACAACAGCTCACACCGTCGGGAAGTATGTCCTCCAGCACCGATTCTGATTTTACGAGGGAGACCATCTCACCGCCAATCTTAACGAACCGTTTCAGACGACCCCGATGCCACAGAAAGCCGTCTTTATCCTGCACACCCATGTCGCCTGTATCGTACCACCCGTCTTCGATGCGAAGGGATGTCTCCTCGATATCATCGTAGTAACCCTTCATCACAAGATCGCCCTTTACTTGAATCTTGCCCTCCTGTCCGGGGGGCAGTGTATCGCCCGTACGAATATCCGTGATTTTCACCTGGACGCCGGGAAATGCCTTGCCAATACTGCCGGGTCGATTCTCCTCTGGCGTATTGGCCGATATGACAGGGCTTGTTTCCGTGCAGCCATAGCCTTCCAGAAGCACTTTTCCATGCTTTTCCTGGAAGCCTTCGCGGAGCCAATCGGGTACTTTATCGGCACCTGCAATCATGATGCGACAGGTCTCAAAATCGCCTGGCTTGGATTCCTTCAGGTATCCGCCGAAAAAGATGGGTGTTGCGGCCATCATGGTGATCTTTTCTTCTCGAATGATCGTCGGGATTGTTTTGTAGTCCAGGGGATTGGCATACGTTACGGCCTTCATACCTGTGAGCATCGGAAGCCAGAAGTTGACCATCTGGCCGAAGGAATGGAAGACGGGAAGGATGGACATCATCACGTCCTCACTGGATAACTGGAACACATCGATGGCATCCCTGACGTTGGAGCCGATATTTTTATGTGTTAATTGAACGGCTTTGGGCTCTTTTTCACTGCCGCTGGTGAAGAGGATGACGATGTCGTCATTTTCATCACTGCGAGGAAGCCCCTTGGTGATGAATCCCGTCGGCATTTTCGATCGTAGGGCGGCAGACAGCTTATCCCCCGTGGAAATCTCCTTCATGATGTCCTCGATACAGATCATGCCATCCACGAACCGACAATGAATTTTATCCAGCAATGCCCGGGATGTGACGATTGTTTTAAATCCGATTTTTTCCTGCGCGTACTCACAATTCTCCGCTGCGCCGGTAGAATAGTTGATCATGACGGGGACTTTACCGGCCATCACCAGACCCAGACACGTCAGAAAAGACCCGGCCGAAGTCGGAATCATCACACCAATATACCCCTCTTCGAACCTTTTGAATTTTTTTGACAGGATTAGGGATGCGATGAGTGCCTTGGAATAAGGGACATTTTTACCCGTTGTCTTATCGACGATGGCCATCTTTTTGCTGAATTTTTTCGCCACCTTGACAAATTCGTGATGCAGTATCATGGATCAACCCTCCCCTCCAAAAATGGAATTTTATTTCTATACGAAAGGTCGGTCGGCAGGAATAAGCGGGAACCTCTCTTTCAAAGATCAATAAAAAAGATGAGTATGTCAAGGAAAATTTTTCATAAAAATAAGAAACTTTTTCCTTGATTTTTTAGTATAATTTGTATATACTTTAATTGAAATGAAGTTTATATAAATTGTATTGAATAAAATTTGATTGACGTCTATCGATTCATTCCAGGAACTCCGATGGGCCGACGGATAGGTATGAAGGATTCTGAGTGTCGTGGCTAAAACGGTCAAGTTAAAATCCAATTGGGCCATCATCGTTCTGGTATCCCTGGCAGCCCTTGGGAGCGTTGCCGTATCGATACTATCGCGTTCCGGCATCGTGAGTGAGAAGACGCTCGCTCTTTTCCTCCTCCTTGTTTTTACCCAGGCTTTGGTCGAGCACCTCCTCTTATTTATCAGAACACGGAATCCTGGATTTGGTGTTTTCATACTCCTGTATCTCGATATAGCGCTGTTCTTTCTCCTCCGCTTTCTAAAGAATGATTTCTTGTGGCCGCCCATGCTTTATGCTGCGATTCCCCTTGTTCTGCTGGGTGCTCTTGTTCTGGTCAGCGGCAAAATCAGGCCCCGTGGCCGGCGGATTCTGGAGCTGGCTGCCATGTCCGTGGACGAAAAGGCCGACGGCTTTACCGCACGTCCTTTCCCGGTGGGCAAGAGCACGTATACAAAAGAAGAGATCATGGGTTTTACCGGGTTCCTGTCGAGGCATCTGGTGGTGAGTCCCCGCATCCAGGAGGACAGAGTCTACCTGGTCATCAACGCCAGCGAAATCTCTTACCTGACGTTTCGATGGGTGAATATCCAGAGGAAAACCTACGTGGCATTCGATTTTTCGGGTCACATTTCGGTCCACATCGCAAAAAGGGATTATCGTCGTTACAAGGATGAGTTGACGTTCGACCGACTCTGCCGCTCCCTGGGCGATTTGTTCAAACAATTCTTAATCCTTTATCAGAGGGGCGAAAGCCAAACAGTCATCGACATGATGGATCAAGAGGCGTGACGATGGATTTTCAAACCCTGTCGAAATTAGCGAGTCTCTTATCCAAACCCTTTGCCCGGGATTTTTTTCGACTGCTCCTGATATACAGAACCATTTCCGCTTCGGAGGCGGCATCACGGCTGAATTTGCATGTCAAAACGGCTCAAGATTTTCTGGAGGGTCTGTTGACGCTGGGTATCGTTACCAAAGAAGAAGTGTTCGAGAAAAAAAGACCGTATTTCCGTTATGCTTTGATGAACAAGAAACTCAGGGTTGACTTCGACCTGGAGCAGCTGAGGACGGTCCACGAGGACAAGGGAATCCTGGATACCATCCTGATCAAAGAAAAGAAGAAGGCGAATTGCGTATTCAAGGCATCCCCCCGGGGTGATGTGATCTCTTCCATCACGCTTTTCAGCGGGAAGAGCCGGGGCAGAGAAGAACGAAAAATCATCCTGACGGAAAGCCAAGGCCGGTTCCTGTATTACCTTCCATTCCCGACGGAGTCGCCCCAAAGCATACGCCACATTTTAAAGAAGGCGTCCCTGGATGTTTCGTATGTCGATGAAATACTGGATATCGTGCGCTTTTTATCGGATCACCATGTCATAGAACGGATTCGAGGAGGATAGTGAATGACGGATGAAATCGCCAACACCGAAAAAGATCGGCCGAGACGATGGTGGATAGCGGCCCTCCTCAGCTATCTGGCACCGGGCTTGGGACAGGTCTACAATGGTCAGGCCACCCGAGGACTCCTGCTTTACTGCCTGTATTCCGTATGGGCGTCTATCCTGTTCATCAGCACGCTGAATGCCATGAAGCATGATTTTCCGAGATTCACGGTACAACTGATTTTCTTTTTCGTGTTGATCCTGTTCTTTATACTGGTTTTCATCATTTTTGATGCGTACCGATACGCAAAACAAACCCACGGGCAGTACCATCTCAAAGCCTACAACAGGTGGGTCATCTACGTGGTCGCCGCATTCGTCGTCCAGGGCGTCCTTTACAGCGTCAAACAAACGATTCGGGACATGATCATACGGCCGTATCGCATTACGTCTGTCAGCATGTCTCCTACCATACGGGTGGGGGATTTTCTTCTGAATAACAAACTGTTTTATTCCACGAACAATATACGGCGGGGCGATGTCGTGTTCCTGAAGTATCCCCGGAACGAGACGGTGACGTACATCAAAAGAGTCGTCGGATTGCCGGGCGACACGCTCCGGATTCGGGATAAGGTGGTTTACATCAACGGAAGCCGTCTGGATGAACCCTACGTCCGTCATGGGGATTCCCTGTTTTTTACCGAAAGATCCAGCCGGCGGGACAACCTCGGTCCTCTGATCGTGCCTCCTGATCATTATTTTGTGATGGGGGACAATCGCGACAGGAGCTTTGATAGCCGTTTCTGGGGGGCCGTTGCCAGGGAGAAGATCAAAGGAAAGGCGGGACCCATCACTTGGTCGTGGGAGGGATCGTTTCCCTTCATTCGATTCGGCCGTATCGGGAGGAAAATCATGTAATCTGATCGTTTGTATAAAGAAGATCATCGCATAAGGGGATACTGCAATGCATTCGTCATCGTACAGGACACAACAAGCAGGACCGCATCATTCCAAGGGTGTTTTCCGCGAGACCATCGAATCCCTCCTCATAGCCATCGGGATCGCTCTGGTCATCCGTGCCGGGGTCGTGTATCCGTTCAAAATCCCCACAGGATCGATGGAAGGTTCCCTCCTGGTGGGGGATCATATCCTGTGCAATAAATTCGTATACGGCATCCGAACACCCGATTGGATCGGTATTCCGTACACAAAAATCGGATTTTTTGTTCCCTTTACTCGTACTCCTGGATTCCGTCAACCTGCTCGGGGTGACGTGATGGTTTTCAAGTATCCCCGGGATCTTACCGAGTATTATGTGAAGCGATGCATCGCCGTCAGTGGCGACACGGTGGCCATCCGGAATAAGGTTGCTTTAGTAAATGGGCGCCCATTCTCCGATGCACCCAATACGCAGTTTATCGACAGCCGAGTTTTTCCTACAGACGCACAGCAGCTGGACATTTTTCCGCCAGGAGCCGGGAACGTCCACAATTACGGACCGTTACGCATTCCCGCGCCGGGGGATACCTTTCGATTCACCGACGCCAATCGGTCTCGCTGGTTTGAATGGTTTCAACTCATCGTGTACGAAGGGGGTCGGATTGACTTGTCGTGTCGCGGTCAGGCGAACTGTCTTTCAGCAGAAACCATCGATCGATGGCAGACTGCCATACGGATGTATCCGATAACCAGTTTTCGTATCAACGACCGGCCGTTGAACGGTTTCGTGTATACCGTGAGGTACCGTCAGTATTTCATGATGGGGGATAACCGGGATAACAGCCTGGATAGCCGCTTCTGGGGATTCGTGCCCGACAGGCATATCGTGGGGGAGGCACTGATGGTGTACTGGTCCTGGAACGATGATGTCCCTTTCTATCGTCTCCCGGAGAAAGTTCGATGGCGCCGGTTGCTGAATCTGATCCGTTGACCGGCCTTTAGAAACGTCTCGACTCTTCAGTAAAATCGTCCCTGTCGCGGTTGGTCTTCTCGGAATTCCAGAGCGTTAAAATTATCCATCCCCATAAGAGTATGGATTCATCCTAATCCTCTCCATCCTCTCTGCAGGAGAGAGGAAATCCCGCCCATCATCTCCCACGTCGAGATTTTTTATGCGTGCTAACTGAAAAGGTGGGGATAGTCTTCCCTGAACCACGCCACGATTTCCTGAAAAGAGATATCGGAATACAGTCCGTACTCCTGGATGTAATCGATGTGTTTGGCGCCGTCGGCGGTCTCGGGCTTCATCAAACAATCTTCATCGGGGGAGAATCCCACGGGAATACGGTTCTTACGGCTGCACAGGGGGACTTCCAGCGTGGCATCGTACCGGTACCAGTGTCCTGCCAGATGAAGCGTGGCAACACCATGATGAAACAGGGTGCGTGTTTTCAGAATGCGGACGATGTACTGGGGTAGGGTGTGGTCGATAATGTCAAAAAAGGTGATCCCAGCCGGAATGCCGATGCATCGGGCCAGTGCACAGAACAGGATGGCCTTTTGAGTACAGAATCCCCGGCCCGCTTTCAAGATCTCGGAAGCCACGTACTCCTTCTCTTCAAAGGTGGCCTTGAATTCGTAGGGGATCTCGTCTCGAATGAAATAAAAAAGGTGTCTTGCCATCTCCTCTTTCTGGGAGGTGCCGGATGTCAGTTCTTCCGCCTTGCGTAAAATATCGGGGTGGTTCGATTCGATGAGCTTGGTGGGTGTTAAAAATTCCTGTAGGGATGTGTCATTCATCTCCTGCATCGCTCGTCATCCCTTCAAAGCTTTCAGGCATTCGTCCCGGTACTTCCTCGTCTGATGTCGGCGTTCTTCGATCCGTTCTTCGATTCTCCAGTCGACTTTTTTGTCTAGGATGGCGTCGCAGTGTTGCAGTGCTTTTTCATAATTCTTGCGACGCAAGTAGGAGCGTATGAGCTTAAACCGGCAAACGACTTCATTGTACCCGTTATTCAGCCGGTCGTTCATGATGGCTTGAAGGAGGTCCTCATAGGTTTGTATGGCCCGATCAAAGCAGTCGAGACGAAAATAGGTATCGCCCACGCCCCAGAGGAAGAAGCGGCTTCCGGGGTATCGTTCCAGACCCTGCTGGAACAAGGCCAATGCCTCGTCATAGTTCTTCCGATCGTACTCGATCCACGCCAGGCTGTTGACGCTGACCCAGTATGAAAAAATGCTTTTTTCCATGGCGAGCTTCACCCGATAAACGCCCCTTTCCCGTTCATCCTCTATCCATGGCAGCCACTTGAGATACTTGTAGAACCGGGCCGACCAGTAATCAAAGCTCCCCAGTCCCACGTAAGCATCGTATAGGGAAGAATCCGCTTCCAGCGCCTCTTTCAAGTGCCTTAAGCCTTTCTGAGATTCGATGAATCCGGAAACAAGTCCTCCGGTCTTTACCTTGAACAGTCCCTTGTACGTGGCACTGCTTCCCATGAAAAAATGGATCCACGGATCGTTGCTGCCCTCATCGATGTGCTTTTTTGCTACATTCATTGCCTCCTCGATGAGCCGGTAGAACGATCCCCCCCAACGGTCGGTCTCGTAATGCATCATCATGGATTGCAGGGTAGCCGCTCCGTAGAAATAGCCGACGGGATGGTCGGGCCACCGGTCGACGATTCCCTGGAACGTATCCATGGCCGAGTCGAACTGGCATGAGAAGGTCTGGTTGATACCGCGTGTGATAAGGGAATCGATGACCGGCGAGAAGGTGCTCTGAGCTGCCATCCTGCCCGTCAGCATCATCAATCCGAGTATACAGACAATCGGGCGTTTCATCGATACAGGGCTTTCTTCTTCTACGTCATCGGATTGTAGAAAATATACGAAATCCCTATCTGGCGTGCAAGGGGATTGATAAAAAAGAGCGGTTTTAGTAAATCAGTGCTCGTTGGTGTTACAGAAGGGATGTAAAGGACATGCGCGACATCGCGCGATGTCGGGATGGTTGGCACATGAAAAGGTCATCCCCACGTGGCAGAGGGCAAAATCGTACTTTGTGGGATCGCGCGGATCGAAGCGTCTCAGGCTTTCCGTGATCTCCACGGCCATTTTCCAATCGGGGCTGGCCCTGCCAGTGAGTCCGGTTCTGCGGCCGATGCGGGCGATGTAGGTGTCCAGCGGTATGATGAGCTGGGAAGGCGAGACCTCCGGCCATAGACCCAGGTCCAATTCGTCGCGCCGGACCATCCATCGGAGGAAAAGGTTCAGCCGTTTGCAGCCGCTGCCGCAGGCGGGATCGGTCAACCAATGACGCGCACCCGATCCTTTGGGTGGCAGCGATGGATAAAACGGCCTTGTCTCCAGATGCTGGATTCTCTGGACGAATCGGGACAGGGAAGGCCCGATGTCCACATCGGCGTCATCGTATCCCCTTAAGAAGAATGCCTTGATGCTGCCGTCCGCTTCGAGTATCTGCTTCAACCACCCGAATAACAGATTCACATCGCGGTGCCGATAGAAACGGTAAACGAAGCCCTGGAAGATGTCGCCGTCCTTTGATGGATCGAAATTCTGGATGAACGTGTAGGGTGAATCTCCCAGTCGTCCCAGCAGGTCTCGCAACGCCTTCCTGATGAGGTCGGCTCGTCCCAGGGCGAAGAGGGCCGCGATGAATCCGACGATTTCCCGATCTTTGGGATCGTCATAGGAACGAACGATCCCCAGGGGATCGTCCGAAAGGTGTTGGACATGCACCTCATGATAGAGGTTTTCCAGGGTTTTTCTAAAATCTGCGTTCATCGGCTTCATCATAGTCTGGTATGTCCATACCCTGTCCGATTATTTCCACATCGACAAACGTTTGTGCGTCGCCCCGGGAATTGAAATCTCAAAAAACAGACCCGATAAGCCAGTACCACCCTCCCCCGTTACCATCCAGGAGTTCGCGTCCGTATCCTGCGCTGATTACCACGGGCAGTTTGCCCCATAGATAGATACGGCAGCGGAGTTCCCCTCCGGCCGAGACGACCCAGTCGGTTTGTCCGAAACGCTGTCTCACGCCCGTCTCGTACGTCATCAAATGCCGGCCCCAGGCCTTGCCCCAATCCGACCAGAAGGCCCAGGCAAAACGTTCGAAGTAGAATATGGGTATTCGGAGACCAAAATCCCGAGTCAGCGGGATGCGGTATTCGGCCGTACCGTACAAGAAACGGTCGCCTTCCCGAGAATAAGACAGCCCCCGCATTCCGATGGGTGAGCGTAAATCCAACGGATCCTGGATGGGCTGGTCGCCCCATTGGAAGAGGGTGCCCATCCTCACACCCAGCACATGCCGCTTCCACGGCAGTTCCTGGCGTACGGTCAGAGTCGCTGCGAGTCGAGTCCTGTCGATGTCGCTTTTTAAAAACCTGTGAGAACGGAGCAGGGAAGCCGAAAAAGAACACCCCGTGGAAGGATGGATGTCGTACCCCACATCGGGCCGTTCCCAGAACCAGGTGTATCCCAGGATGATGGAATTGATCCATCCCGAGAAAGGGTGAAAATGGGGCTGGAATACATCAAACGAGTCACTGGAAAGAACACGCACACGCTCGGCGTTCACGGCGAAGTAAATCACATGGTTGGAGAGCAGGGTTCTACCAAAGTTCATGGGCAGGGATAGTCGAAGCTGTCCTCCCTCGCGCCTTTCCCACAGTCGGGGGCCCTCCTCGACGAGATATTCGCCCCTGTCGTAGGTTCGTCCCCAGAGCGAGATGTCGATGAGGGGGTGTAGCTGGGCATTGGTGTAATTCAGCGTCCAGTCGACGCGGCGGCGTGCCGTCAGCGTTCCCAGAACCTGATGTTTGTACAGCGGATCGGCGGAATAGTGAATCAGACCGACTTGGTATCCGCCGTCGTCTCGACCGGCCCAGGGCAGGGCAATCAACGGCCTCACGTAGCAAAACGACCTGTAAGGTCTAGGACGGAGAACCAGGGTGTCCGGATTGTACCCGGATTTAGCTTCTTCTCGATGAGGCTCGACATCAGTCCAGGCCGGACGTGACAATGGGGATGTCGGATGAACGCTCCTCTGAGAAGGGATGATAACCACGCCAATGCTGTCCCTTTTCTCGAAGAACACAGCCGCGATGCCCGTACCGTCGGGTGTCCATGCCGGGTTGAACACGGCGCCGGCCGCGTCGGTCATCTGCCGAATCTCCGATCCGTCCTTTCGCATTCGGAAGAGGTTGGACGTGCCGTTCTCGTACCGGGCAAACGCGATCCATTCTCCGTCCGGTGACCAGGCCGGTGTTCGATCATCGACGACATCGTCGGTCAATCGACGAAACGCCCCGCCGTCGCGACGGACGAGGCCGATGTCACGCCGGCCCTCCTTGTCGATGAAGGAAAAGGCCATGTATTCGCCGTCGGGCGACCAGGAGGGCGAAAAAACATCCATAGCGGCCTCCAATAAAACGGGTCGCCTTTGACCGCTCTCCAAGTCCAAAAGCCCCAGGGTCGATCCTCCGGTATACCGTTTCACAAAACAGATTTCCTCCCGTACCGGAGACCAAGCCGGATCAGTGGCTCTTGCGTCCCGTGTGATCCGTGTCTCTTTGTCGCGTTCAACATCGACAATATATAAATCGTGTACGAGCGAGCCGTGCTTTCCGCGGCGTTTTCGACTGATGACGAGCCGATTTCCATCGGGAGCCCACGAGAAATAAGAGCCGACATGGGAGCTTCCCAGATGATGCCACCGGGGCTCGTCTGTGTTCTTGATATACAGCCACTGAATGCCCTCGTCCCAGCGTTCCATGCCCACCGCGGCCAAGCAGGTTCCGTCCTGGCTCCACCGAACACCCGTGACTGTCTGGAGCGGGATGGGTACGGATGTCCCGATGTGTTCTCCTATCTCTTTTTCCCGGAAAACGTGGCGGTAGGTACGATGCACATCGTCTTTCCATTCCTGGAACAGGCTTCCCGTCGTTTTTCCCAAGGTTCGCTTCATCGTCCAGGTGAAGGAGAGCGGGAACTTCCGGTGGTTCTGAATCAGGTCCCGAATTTTTTCTCTTCCGTATTGGTGAGCGATATGCCGTACCAGACCGTGGCCTTCCTCGTAGACCAGCCTGCTGTCGATGATGTCGGCTCCCACGTAACCGTCCAGCTTACGTGGGGGCAGAAGGGCGCTGTCGCGTACGGCCGATCGCAGGAGGAGGTCCCGGTGATCGTCCCAGGACTCGGCTTCGTACTGAGCCACACCCTCGAGAAACCAGGTGGGCGTCAGACCCAGGGTCAAGAGCTCCCAAGGTTTTCCCAGGATATTCCGGAATCCCCAGAAATTCACCATATGGGCCAGCTCGTGCCCGATGACCCTTCTCAGCCAGTGGAGCGATCCCGTGGCCTCTTTCTTATCGTTTTGTGTCCAGATGAAAATGGTATGATCCAGAGGATTGGCGATGCCGTTGGATATGTCATCAACATCGGTGAGTATTAGCGGGATTTTTCCCTTGGGCCGGACGTCCAGGTCCGTGATGATGGGATCGTAAAGCTCTTCCGCGATTCGAGAGGCCAGAGCAGCCAGGGAATCGAGTTCCTGGTGGAAGATGACTTTGAAATGGGGTGTTTCCCAGGTGCGCCAATAAAGCTCCGGGTGGTTTCGTCCGTTGGGAAGCTGGCACCAGGAGGTCCCTGCGATTAGAATGAAAAGAAGACAAACACGCGTTTTCATCCTTTTCATTCCATCATCATCTCGGAGACCTTTACAAGTTTATAGCCCATTTCTCTGAGCCCGTCGATGATCTGAGGCAGCTTCTTGTGGGGAAAATCGTCTTTGCGATGGGTACCCAGATGCATCAGAATAATTACACCGTTGGAACCGTCTGTACGCCCGTTTCCGTAATTCAGGATTTTATCCGTGATTTCGTCGGCGGAGTAGTAGGCGTTGGAGTTCTTGTCGGCGACCCAATCCAGGGTATCCATCGTTTCGTCCCAGCCGCGTCCCACAGTCCAGCCGACGTGTTTGTACCCTGCTTTTGCGGCCATGCGAAGAATCTCCGGGTTGTATTCCCCATAAGGGGCTCGCCAGAGAGGCACCATTTTCGTTGAAGTAACCAGCTCATAAAGCGAGGCTGTCTTCTCGAACTCTGAAGCCATCGTCTCCTCTGTAATGCCCGGCAGTGTGGCCTGTCTGCGGTTTTGCGCAAAGCTCGTGAGGTGGGGATGGTTCCATGTGTGGTTGCCTACTTCGTGTCCTTCATTGGCGATGCGCTTGACAGTCTGGGGATACTGACGGATAAATTCTCCTGTAAGAAAGATTGTACTTTGAACGTCCCTTTCCTTCAATATATCCAGGATTTCGTCGGCGGCGTTGTTGATGGATCCGCCATCGAAGGTGATGGCGACTTCTTTTTTTATCAACGGGCCCCGCCTAAAGTCCCTGGCCAGGTAGGTCATGGAGGGAGCCCCGTGGGTGACGGTCAGTGTTTGAAGGGGCGATGATCTCCCGTCCTTGCCGATGGCCCGGATTTCGATTCGGTTAATACCGCGACGAAGGCGAACATCGTTAAAGGCGAATTTCCCTTCCTTGGGGACCAGCGCCTTTATCAGCTTGCCGTCTATGGACAGCGACACGATTCGATCTCCTTCAGCTTCACCGATGATGTCCAACGTCGTGGCAGTCACCATGCCGCCGTCCGTGGGCTTTAGAATCGTGGGAGGCGCGATCTGTGTCGTGTCGATTACACCCTCACGCAGCATTCTCTCCCGGAGGTTTTGCTCCAGCAACTGGACGTCCTCGGTAAGCTTCCAGATGAAGAAGAAGGAGGTGAGAAGGCCCAAGCCGAGTATGGCTACAGCCCAGCCTCGTGCCGTTCCCTTGGTGACGGCACGAAAAGGCCAGGTGAGTCCCATGATGAGGCCCCGGAGCAGAGTGAATACGATTCGGGTAAGCCCCATGGCGCTGTACACCGTCAAACACTGGGCGCTGCAGAAGATAAGGCCGAACGCATTGATCTTGCAATTATAGCAAATGCGTTTTTTACACTGGTGGCATGTGTCGGTGGCCACAACGTCGGGATGATTAGCGCAGTAGTGAATTTTTTTTACCATGCCCTGCTTCCGATGCATTTGTGTGTCGGAGAAAAAGTTAAGAGAAAAGAACTTCAATGTCAAGACCAAAGCGATCAATCTCTTGACTTTCCCGTTTTTTCTCGTATATTGATTGAAAAGTCTTTACATTTTATAAAATTCATGGAGGAACCAATGTCGTCTGTTCTCACCGATCTCAAGCCAAGTTTGCTCTGGAAGCATTTCGACGAAATCCGTAAATATCCCCACTGTTCGAAGAATGAAAAACCGCTGGGAGATTACGTGCTTCAAGTGGCCGAAAGAAACGGGTGCGAGGCCGACCGTGATGATACGGGTAACATCGTCATCCGCAAACCCGCTACAACGGGCCATGAAAAGTCGCCCATCGTGGTCCTTCAGGGCCATCTGGACATGGTTTGTGAGAAGAATTCCGATGTAGAGCACGATTTTACCAAAGATCCTATCGAAGTCCAAATCGAAGGCGAATGGGTGACGGCAAAAGGAACGACGCTGGGTGCAGACAATGGCATCGGTGTGGCGACTGCACTGGCTGTTCTTGAGGACGAATCGGTCGAACACGGGCCGTTGGAACTGTTGTTCACGACGGACGAAGAGACGGGATTGAACGGTGCGAGAGAGCTGGGCCCGGATTTTATCAAGGGTAAGATTCTCCTCAACCTGGATAGCGAGGAAGAGGGCGCCTTCACGATAAGCTGTGCGGGTGGTGCGGATTCGGAGATCACGCTTCCCATACAGCGGACATCCTCGGCAGACGGCACGGCGCTGAAGATAGTGCACAAGGGATTCCGCGGAGGCCATTCTGGCATCGACATTCATACGGGCCGGGGGAATGCCATCCAACTGTTGGCGCGCTTGTTGTACGACGCCGACGTGAATTTTCATCTCATCAGCCTGGAGGGCGGGAGCAAACACAATGCGATTCCCCGGGAGGCTTTTGCCCTGGTGATGGTCAAACAGGGAGACGTGGATAACCTGAAGAAACAACTCCAGGACGGGTTTAAAAACATCCAGTTCGAATACAAGGCCGTGGAGAAGGATTGCCAATTAGCCATCGAGACTGTTTCGGAGAAAACCCAGAACCCGATGGAAGAAGCGTCCACGCAGGCGTTCCTGAACCTTCTGGTTGCCCTGCCCCACGGTGTGATGGCCATGAGTCAGGAAATACCCGGTTTAACGGAGACATCCAACAACCTGGCCATCGTCAAGACCAAGGATAAAGAGGCAACGGCTTACACGAGTACGCGCAGCTCCATTCTTTCGGCCCTGGAGGCTACACGGAAGAAGATCGAAGCCATCGGTGCGATGTCCGGCGGGAGTATCGAGCATTTCGAGGGCTATCCGGCCTGGTCTCCCAATCTTGAATCCCCCCTCCTGGCCAAGATGAAGAAGGTATACAAGGACATGACGGGCAAGGAGGCCGAAATCATGGCCATTCATGCCGGGCTGGAATGCGGCATCATCGGCGATAAATACCCCGGTATGGACATGATCTCCTTCGGGCCGGAACTGAAGAATCCCCATTCCCCCGATGAAAAAGTCAACATCGGTTCCGTGGAACGTTTCTGGGATTTTGTAGTGACCACGCTGAAGGCGCTTCTGTGATTCGGTATCAGGTATCGTGTGACCAGATCCCATCCTGAGAAGATGCTCGTCTATCCTGGTTTTTTTCGAAACACGAAGGGATTCCCTCCGTACCAAGGATAAAAAAAGGATTGATCGATGGCACCCGAAAAAGCCGTAAAAACAACAAAACCCAAGCCCAAGGCCAAACCCAAGGCCGAATCCAAAGCCAAGGACAATCCCCAGTTGGCTGCCCTGGCGCACCTGTCTATCTTAACCGTGCTTTTTATGGGACCGCTCTGCATGGCTATTCCCCTCATCATCTGGCTTCTGGAGCGCAACAAACCCGATAAATCTGCATATGTGGAGTTCCAGGCCAAGCAGGCGTTCTTCTTCCAGGTTGCCGTTTTTCTCATCACGGCCGCACTGGGTATAGTCGCGGGCATTCTATCCATCATTCTCATCGGATTGCTGCTCATTCCGGTGCTTATCTTGGTGCCCCTGGCCGGCGTAGCTTACGGTGTTTATGCGGGCGTGAAGGTTTGGAACGGAGAAGAATTTCGTTACATCTATCTGGCGGATTTCCTCGACGCTTGATGATGGTCACGAAGGGTCATCTGGATCAGGCCAAGGCGTATCTCTGCTGGGACGTGTTTCCCGATCTTTCCATTCAGCTCGTTGAGATGAAGGCGGCGGTCTCGTATTACTACCCGCCGTCGGACAGAAGTACCATCGTTGTTTACTACGAGAGGGGGAGTGATGATTTTTCCCTCCCTCTCATTTTTTTATTCCATGAGGCGGGACATCATCTTCAGTACATGGAACGCAAGAAGGCCGGCGAGGAATCGACATTCTGGGAACACAACGATATTCCCACGGGTCCGGTCAAGGCAGCTTTCGAGCAGGAGAGCTGGAACCGAGGACGCGTGCTTTTCCAGATGTTCCTTCAGGAATGCGGTCTTAGGGAGTCCCTGTTGAAACGATATGATTCCGTGGCCAGCCAGAGTATCGAGAGTTATCGCTGAGGCTGCGATCACATCCTTGGAGTTGATACGACACATGAAACAAATCCTCGTCTTCGATTTCGACGGTGTCATCTGCAATTCGATCCACGATTCCATGATGACGGCCGTGAACACGTATGTTCAGTTTGTTCCGGAACATCGGCTTCCGCTGGATGGCCCGCTAAAGACCGATTCGCTCTTCAGCTTCGAGAAAGCACATCCAGAATTTTTCGAACGATTTTCCGAGTTGATGCCCATGGGTAATTTTGCCCAGGATTATTTTGTTTTTCTCTCCATCATCGAGAACGACACGTCCGGAAAGGTGACGGATCAGGCGAGCTTCGATGCGTTCAAACGGGCCATCCCGGAGGAAACACGCTCGTCCTACCAGGAGCTTTTTTATGAGTACCGTCAGTCTATGCAGGAGAGCGATCCGGAGGGCTGGGCCAGCCGGCTTCCCCCGTTTCCGGGAATCCCGGAGAGCATCCACTCTTTGTCCCAACGATATCTGTGCGCTATCGCCACGTCCAAGGATTATCGATCCGTCGATTTGATACTCCGCCATTACAGTCTGAGAGACTATTTTCAGACGGAGAATATACTGGATAAGGACTTTGCCGCGTCAAAACGCGACCACCTGATCCGCTTTCATCAGGAGCATGACATTCCTTTCGGGGCCATCCATTTTATTGACGATAAAGTGCTTCATCTCGTCGGAGTGAAGGGCCTGGGTGTTCATGCCTATCTGGCGACCTGGGGATTCAACACAGCGCGGGAACATGAGATGGCAGAGAAGGAAGGAATCGCGCTCCTGAAGCTGGACGATCTACCCCTTTTGGGATGATGATGCGCATGCTCCGAGCCCTCGTATCGGATGCGTTCAAAAAAACAGAGCAGATGCTTACAAGATATCATGTCCACACCTGTCATTGGAATCGTATGATTTTATCCCATACCTGCTGAATACACCATGGCGTATCCATCCCTTTTATCCCGTCCAGACGCACGCCGTATCGGACTCGTGGCCGATACCCACGTACCCGACCGTGCGCCGTCGTTGAATCCAAGACTCTTCGAGGCCTTGGAAGGTGTCGATCTGATCCTCCACGCCGGCGATATTTCGTCGCCCGCTGTCCTGGAGGCATTGAGTCGAATCGCTGAGCCCGTTTCCGTACGGGGCAACAACCGGGGTGATGGACGACGTTTCCACCCGGCCCTCCCTGAAAAAAATCTCATCGAGATCGCCCATGGGTTTCGCATCGGCCTATTTCACGGCGTCGAGACTTTCTATCAGCGAATCACCGATGTGGTCATCGGCAGGTCTGGATTCACGGTCCGGTGTGCCCGTCGCATCCTGAAAAGAATAATGCCCATCTTCCCGGAAGCCGACTGCACAGTCTATGGACACGGCCATTGGCCGGCGGTGCATTTTCAGGAAGGGAAGCTGTTTGTCAATCCGGGTAAGGCGTTCGGGAAAAAGGAGAGTACATGCGGGATTCTGGAAATCCAAGACGATTGTATCAGGGTGATGTTTTTACCATTGGGCACACCCGGCCGTCTGGAATCCCTGGTTTCAAAATGGCATTCCTTCTCGCGTCCATGATACATTCCATCCAATTGCATTAAAATCTCAGAACATAAAATTCAGTCTCATATCCTTTCGTCGATAATTCCTAAGGGAAAAGAATCGGAACAATAAATCCGACGGATGCACGTTTTATTCTCTGGAAGGCGTTATTGGAATTTTCAAGTTGTATCGGGAGACGAGATATGAAAAAGACGTCATTTCTGATATGCATGGCCGCCCTCTTCCTGATCATCACAGGCCCGGGCGCCAGGGGGGAGGTGAAGCGGGACAGACTTCACCAGCTTCATCACGAGATCGTCCTGCTGAATTTGGTCAACGGTCTTTACCTGACACCGGAGCAGATGGAATCCCTGATCAAGAAAATCGAAGAGGCAGAGGCGGCGCGGCAGGATTTTACGGAAGAGATAGAGCGGAGGAAGGCCGAGGTCGAGGATGTGTTGGAGGAAGTCCGTGAAGTCCTGATGAAGGGTGAGGAAATCCCCGACGATCTGAAGCAAAGCGTGCACCGGATGAAAGAGATCCAGCATCGCCTGGAGGATGAACGAGGCAAAAAACTGACCCGGTTGGAATCGGACGTCGAGGCCCTGCTGACAGAAAACCAGAGAATCGTCATCGTCGATTACAAGCCGTGTACCATACCGCCGGCCCAGGGCAAGATCGGTCAGTCGGTGGAGACGGCTGCCGAGGGCATTGCCCGAGCACTCACGCGTATACGCCGCATGCCCAGAGATCGCTACGAGATGATGAAAGACATGTTTGCCGATTTCCACATCGACAAGGTGGAAAGGCATCTGGGTTTTCAGACACCCGAAGAAAAAGAGGTATACCGCAACGAGTTGTTGGACACATTTGAGAAGGCACGAACGTTGTCAGATCAGGACTTTTTCGTGCAGAAGGGCGAGCTGGCTCAGAGTCTCTTGCCCGAGGATGCGAGAGTCCTGAAGCGGCGGAAAAATCAACTCAGCAAGTTGGGCTTTTTCCTGCTGGACCCGGACCTGTTACCCATCCTGAAAAAGCGTTTAAAAGGATAAATCCCGCAAAGAGTCACCATTGACATACATGCACGGCCCTCTCTTCCCTGTCGGATTCCTCTGCGTTGTCAGCAGCGCTGAGGAATCCGATCTTTTTCGGACAAAGGATATCGATCATTAAAGGTGGATAAAACAAGCAGAGTCGAGCGGTCTATAAAAACAGCCGTTTGTCACAAGAACGGCCGCCAGGTTGTATCATCCGACGTTGGAGAGCATCCTCTGAAAAGACTGGAGGAATGCGTCTGGTTTTTCAACACTCAACAGCAGTGCGTATCCTTCTCGCGTGGGCAGGTAAACGACGCAGGATGGGTCTGTGACGAACACGAGGGCCTTATCGCCGTTTTTCAGACGAAACCAGCCTGCCTGGTATCCGGGCAGGCCGACTCCATTCCTTCTCATTCGCAATCGAAGCATCGAATCGGATCTCAGATTCACCCGCCTGGCTTCCGCTGGAATGAACGCATCTGCGGGAACCGTGCGTCCGTACATCGTTCTTTGTATGCGCAGTCCCTGCTCTGAGATTTCGAACGTTGTATACTTTGAAGAATAGAGGATATACGAAAACAGACCGAGAATAAAGAGCATGAGCATTCCGAAGATGCATAAAAAGATCAACGGCTTGGTGGATACCGGTGCGATGTTGTAGATTTCGTTCATGCGATTCTCCTTCAGGTCATTTTTCCTCGTCTTCCACCAGCACGGCTGTACCGTAAGCTAGAAGTTCGGCAGCAGCGCCCATGATTTCCGATGTCGTAAAACGTAAGCCTGTAATGGCATTGGCTCCCATCCGTTTGGCCTCGTCGGTCATGCGGTCGATGGCCTGTTCCCGCGACTCGGCCATGAGCTTGGTGTATTCGGAGATCTCTCCGCCGACGAGATTTTTTAATGCGGCCAGGATGTCTTTACCCGCGTGACGTGCACGGATCGTGTTCCCGCGAACCAACCCGAAGACGTTTACGATCCTCTTACCCGGAATTCCATCCGTCGTTGTGATGATCATCGCCTCACCTCTTTGTATGGGTCCGACTTATAAGTGTGAATACGTTCTCGAATCACGGAAAACAGTAGTATGATAAAGCCGAATATGATGGCAGCGATGGCAACCTTGGGGAAGACGGGTTCATCACCCCTGCGAAGAATCTCTGCCAGACCGTAGACGACCAAGGCCAGCCATCCTGCAAAGACGAGGAACAGAGCCGAATGACGGGTCCATCGGCTGTAGGGACTTTTCCAGAGTTTTTTGAGGACCGCATCCGATGGCTCTTCGAACGAGATGGTTTCGATTTTAACCGCCGTTTCCCGGAGCTGCTCGTATTCCTCCCGGCACTCAGCGCATTTTATCAGATGGGCGTTGATTTCACTCGTTTCTTCGGGCGTTAGTTCTCCGTCGATAAGCCCCATGAGCAGGCCCTTGTATTTTTCACAATCCCTCATGTCGCCACCTCCCTTCGTGATCCATCGTCCAATGTGTCCGCATATGAATACACCTCCTTGAACGCCTTTCTGGCGTAATACAGTCGACTCATCACCGTGCCCCGCGGTATGCAGAGCAAAGTCGAAATTTCGGCGTAACGAAGCCCCTGGATGTATTTCATGATGAGAATTTCGCGGAATTCGGGCTGAAGCTTCTGGAGGACTCGCCACACCACTTGCTCTTCTTCCCGTTTTTCCAATTCGCGGGAAAGAAGAGCTTCGTCCGTTATTTCTTTTGCGCTACGCTGTTTCTCGGTTCTGTACTTGCGGGCCGATTTTTTCTTTCGGATCATGTTCAGACAGCAATTTCGCAAGATTCGGTAAAACCATGGATAGAAAGCATCCAGATGCGACAGTCTGGGAATAGCCAGAAACGCCCGGGTGAATGATTCCTGGCAGGCATCGGCAGCGTCCTCCGTGTTTCCCAACAGAGCCCTGGCATGGAAGAGGGCCTCCCTGCGGTATTTTTTGACGAGAAACTCGAAACCCACGGGATCATGATGCTTCAAGCACAGCTTGATGGCATAACCCTCATCCACGGCGATCCTCTTGTTATCCAGTTCGGTTTCGTAATCCTATGATTAAACAGATAGTGTTCCAAAATATTCAAAAAATATCCAAAGTGCAAGAAATCAATCAGCGTCGTTTTGTAAAATGATCGATTCCGAAGAATGGCTTTTACGGAAGAAAAGACTAGGCGTCCTCATGAGGTTCGTTTACGTATCGTATAAAATGTGTTAGATATGGTTGGTCTATCGACATCGAATGTCTATACATTCAGTCTGACCAACAAGAACCATGTCGTTTCATGGGATGTTATACACACCGAGTCATGATGGGAAACGTCCCGTTAAGGATTGGAACGTAACGAGACCATATCCTGTATCGGACTTAAACAGAATGTCTTATTCGGATTAAAAATAATACCAGATGGAATTGTAGTCCTCAGGTTTTTCACCTCTTCTCTTCATCTCGTCCAGATAATCACTGATAGACACGTCCGTATCGATAAACGTGTCAGCCAATTGGAGGTTCTTTTCCCACGGATGGAACTCGTAAATCCTCCGACCATCGGGAGTGATGGAGAGAATCGTATGATGCTGCAGGGCGCGGAGATAATTTTTCCCCAAACCGGGCACGTTGTAAACCGGCTCATCGGTCCTGCTCAATCCGGGAAGCAGTCTTGCTTCCTCCTTGACCTCTTGCCGAAGGCGTGCCATGGGGACGCGGTAGCTCTTGGTTTCCTCTTTTCCCTTGGTGTTGAACGTATAGTATGGTTCCACGCCGATCATACGTAACAACCTGCGCAGGGCGGCCAGCTCGAATCGCCTGCTGTTTTCGATGGTGAATACGGCCTGGTTGTAGACCGAGATGCCCCTTCTCCTAAACTGCTGTACGGCATCCATGGCTTCCGGCGTGATTTCGTACGTGTGTTCAAAGTGCGTCACCATGGCGATGGTTCGTTTGCCGGGAATTCTGTACTTGGCAATGACATTCATGAATGGATTGGTGATTCGTTGTGGTAACACCACCGGGATCCTGGAGCCGATGCGAATCCGTTGGATATGATCCATGGCGGCGAGTCTTGAGAGGATAGCATCCAGGCGACTGTCGCTCATTACCAGAGGATCGCCGCCGGTCACGAGCACTTCGGTAATGGCCTTATGCTTTTTGATCCATCGGAATGCGGCCTCGAGTTGCTCCTGGGACGCCATGGCTTTGGGAGCCATCACATCGCTGATCTCCCAGTTGCGCTGACAGTAAACGCATATTTGGCTGCAACTGTTGTACGGCTTGAGGATGACGATGCAAGGATACCGGCGTGTGATGAGATCGATGGGTGATGTCTCGTTCTCCAGCATGAAATCGAAGGAATGTGTATCGCCGTCCTTCTGAGCCAGCATGGCCTCCACATAGTCCATGGGTGGGATGACCTGGGCCCGGACGGCATGATCCCTTTTCCGGTGGGATTCTCTGTCCATCAAGGAGACATAATACGGTGTGATGCCGAAGGGCAATCCTCCTTTTTTAGCCCGATCGATGGCTTCTTTCTCTTCAGGTTTTAAATGGATCAAGGCTTCGAGCTGGGTTGAATCACGAATGACATGACGAAGATGCCAATGATAATCGTTCCAATCCTCTTCCGAGGCATGGTAATGGTTGAGAATACGCTTTCGGTTCTTGATACGGATTTCCTTGATATTCTCATCCAGTCCCGTAGGATACCGGTTTATACTCTGTATGCACATATCCGCCATCTTGTCCAACTGCTGGGAGCGGAGAATCGATGCCTCCCTTCCGCTTTTCTTGGCGAATTCGGGGTATCGCTCCTGATCGTAAATACCGCTGCGTCCATGCAAACCGTTGAACAGACGAATCATTTCTTCGAAGAATCCGTCATTCAAATCTTCGGGTAGATCGTCGTATTTTTCGTGGGCAAGATTCCATAACAGCTTTAGCAGGCTATATTTCACCAATCGCTCGCTTCTTACGGACAGGATTTTTCGTATCGTCAGCAGGCACTGGTTCTGCAGGGCGTACTCCAGGGGTTCCTGGCGCTGGCTCTCCTGACTGAGTTTTCGAAATTTTTCGGTGATATAGCCCAGAATAGCTTGCCTGGCACTGATGAGATCATGGGCGTCTCTCAGCATTCCGTAAATCGTGGGATGGCTGGCAAACAGCCGAGCGATATTTTTCTTCTTGTACAATCGATACCTCCCTTATCGATCCACCGAGTAGATGGAGAATGAAGAATTATTTCCTCTCGTAAACGACGTTTCCTCCGAGTATCGTCATGTCCACATTCGTGTTTAGGATCTCCTTTGGGGGGATCTCAAACATGTTTTTATCCAGCACGACGAGATCGGCCAGCATTCCCGGTCGGATGGCCCCCTTCACGTGTTCCTGGAATTCGGCATAAGCCGAACCCAGGGTGTAGCACTCGACAGCCTGTTCCAGGGTCATCTTTTCCTCGGGGAACCACCCGCCCTCGGGTCCGCCTTCGGGGAATTCCCGGGTGACGGCTGCGTAGATACCCAGCATGGGATTTATCGGCTCTACGGTCCAGTCGGTACCGAAGGCGATTTTTACACCCGCTCTGGTAAAGGCGTTGAACAGATAGGCGTATTTTACTCGGTCGCCGATGCGCTTCTCGGCCCAACGCATGTCGTCGATGCAGTGGGACGGTTGGATGGAAGCGATGATTCCCAGGTCGGCAAAACGCTGCATGTCCTCGGGAAGAACCACCTGGGCATGCTCGATGCGGTGCCGAGCATCCCGGTTGCCGTTTTCCTTGAAGGCTCTCTCGAAGGCGTTCAAGGCCCAAGTGTTCGCCTTATCGCCGATAGCGTGGGCCGCGATCTGGAGGCCGTCCTTGTCCACGGCAGCTACTAGGTCATATAGTTTCTTTTCTGGATAGATGGGAAGACCGGATGTAGACGGATCATCGGTATAGGGATCGTAGAAGAGGGCTGTGCCGGCACCCATGGACCCATCGATGAACATTTTGATGGTGCCCAGCCGGAGCATGCTGTTGCCGAAGGGAGGCAAAATGCCAATTTTTTCCACTTCCTGATAGTCGTCGACTGCGATCCAGGCGTTGATCCGGAGTGTCAGCTTTCCCTGATTAAGGAGTTCCTGATAGACACGGAAGGTCTCGTGTGCCGTGTTGTCCTGTATGCTGGTCACGCCGTACCGGTTGGCATGGGCCATGGCCGTTTGGACGGCCTGAATCAATTGTTCTTTCGACGGAGGAGGAATGACTCTGCCGACGAGCTCCTGGGCCGTGTCCTTTAGAATCCCCGTCGGTTCACCGGTTTTGGGATCTTTCTCGATTTCGCCGCCCTGGGGATCGGGCGTATCTTTGGTGATGCCTGCCATCTTTAGTGCCAGACTGTTGGCCAGGGCCACATGACCGTCCAGCCTGCTGACAAAGACCGGATTCTCCTGGCTTGCCTTATCGATCAATGCTTTCGTGGGATACGTTTTGGAAGGCCAGGCTTCATGATCCCAGTTGCCCCCCAGAATCCATTCGCCCTTTTCCAGTTTGCGCGTAAAATCTCCGATTCTGTCTGCAAATTCATCCTTGTCTTTGGCGTCTCTCAAGTTGATTCCCATCAGATAAAATCCGCCGTCGGCAAAGTGCACGTGGGCATCGTTGAAACCCGGCAGGGCGAGCCGGCCCCTCAAATCGATGACTTCTGTGTTCTCTCCCTGAAGTCGGCTTATTTTGTCCGTATTTCCGACAGCGATAATTTTTCCGTCCGTGATAGCACAGGCCTCAACCCATGGCTCGGCCTTATCGACGGTGTATATTTTTCCGTGGAGCAGTATCAGGTCCGTCATTCCCTTCTCCTCGTTCAATTTCATGCAAAGGATGATTAGAAAGCCAAATAGAAAGATCAGAATTATTTTAGCGACTCTCATCATGATTACCTCGCGATTTTTCCGATAATAATTTTTTCAACGTATCCAGTTTCTCCAACGCTTCCAGGGGCGTCATGCTGTTGATGTCGATTTCTTTCAACGCATCGCACAATTTTTGTTCCTGTTCTGCGAACATGTTTAGTTGCGGCTCTGCCACCATTAGAGGTGCATGCTGACCCAGGGCGAGCCTGGGCAGTTCGTTGGGTGTCAGTTCGTTGGCCTCCAGGTTGTGCAGGACTTCTTTCGCCCGCTCGATGACTTCCCGGGGCAGTCCGGCCAAACGGGCCACCTGAATCCCGTAGGAATGATCGCATCCGCCGGGAACGATTTTGCGTAAAAAAACGATATGATCGCCCCACTCCTTCACGGCCACGTTATAGTTCTTTACACGGGGCAGGATCAGGGCCAGTTCCGTGAGCTCGTGGTAATGGGTGGCAAAAAGGGTCTTGGCCCGCACACGTCGTTCGTCGTGAAGATACTCGGCTACGGCCCAGGCAATGGAGAGTCCGTCGAACGTGGACGTACCCCGGCCGATCTCATCCAGGAGAATCAGGCTTTTGGGCGTGGCGTTGTTCAGGATGTTGGCCGTCTCGTTCATCTCCACGAGAAACGTCGATTCTCCCCCGGCGACGTTATCCTGGGCTCCGACGCGGGTGAAGATGCGATCTACGATGCCGATCTGAGCCGATATGGCCGGTACGAAACTTCCGATCTGAGCCAGAAGCACGATGAGACCCACTTGCCGGATGTAAGTCGATTTTCCGGCCATGTTCGGTCCCGTGATGATCAGGATTTGGTTCGTCTCGTTGTCCAGGTTCACGCCGTTGGGTATGAATGGCTCGCCCGGCGGTAGCATCTGCTCGACAACCGGATGTCGTCCTTCTTCGATGAGGATGCCATCCCCTTCATTCACCACCGGTTTGCAATACCGGAACGTATCGGCTGCCCCAGCCAGAGAGAGGAGGCAGTCCAACTGGCCGATGGCACGTCCGTCCTCCTGAATCGGCTCGGAAAATCCAGCCACGACGTTCCGGAGTTCTTCGAACAGCGTTTGTTCCAGGGTGTTCATCTTTTCCTCGGCCTTCAGGATTTTTTCCTCCATATCCTTCAGCTCCGGAGTGATGAACCGCTCGGCATTCACGAGGGTCTGTTTTCGGATGTAATTATCGGGTGTCTTGGCCAGATGGGGCTTGGTTACCTCGATGTAATACCCGAAAACCTTATTGTATCCGACGTTCAGGGAAGGTATCTTTGTTCGTTCCCTTTCTGTCTGTTGGAGCTTGGCGATCCAGTCCTTGCCCGAAAAGGCCAGCTCGCGGAGCGCGTCCAGTTCCGGGCTATACCCTTTCCGAATAATACCGCCCTCTGTGATGCTGGCGGGTGGATCATCTACCAGAGCTCGGGTAATCTGCTCCGTAACCTCGGTACAAGGTTCCAAGCGTTCCCTCACATCAACGAGTATGTCCGACGTGACGCCGGCCAGGGCTTGTTTGATCTCCGGCACCAGAGCCAGTGTTCGGCTCAGGGCCGTCATGTCCCTAGGGGTCGCACGCCGGGTAACCACCTTGGAGATCAACCTCTCCAGATCGCCTATATTCTTAAGGAGTCCGTTCATCTGGACACGGATATCCCGTTCGTTCAGGAGTTCCTCGACGCCGTCCAGCCGGCGGCGGATGGGCTCCGGTCGGTTCAGCGGTCTGGCCAGCCAGGATGCGAGCATTCTTCCGCCCATGGCCGTTTGCGTCCGGTCCAGGATGGAGAGGAGTGTGCCTTCCCGGTCTCCGGCCATCATCGACATGGTGATTTCCAGATTCCGGCGTGTTGCGGCGTCCAGGTTCATGTAATCGCTGTTATCATAATGCGTCAGCCTGCGGATGTGGGAAAGTTCGGTCTTCTGGGTTTCCTGCAGGTAGTTCAGTACGGCCCCGGCGGCCGAGAGACCCGTATCGAGATCCTGGCATCCGAATCCTTTGAGGGACGTGGTGCCGAAATGGTTGGTCAATAGCTCAAGGCCGTAATCCCGGCCGAAGATCCAGGCGTTCCGCTTTGTGATGACCGGCCTCATGGTGTTGGCTGGAAGGTGCTCCTCGATGTCTTTCGCCTGATCCTCGGACACGAGGATTTCAGAAGGTGCGATGGACTGGATTTCCTCCCAGAGCTGGTGGGTGGCCAACTCGGTCACGATGAATTCCCCCGTGGATATATCGGCCGAAGCCAGTCCGCACCGGTCGGTGTGGGTATAGACCGCCGAGAGGAAGTTCTTCCGCTTGGTCTCCAGGAGGTTTTCCGTCGTTACCGTACCCGGCGTGACCACCTGGATGACGTCCCTCTTGACGATTCCCTTGGCCAGTTTGGGGTCTTCCACCTGCTCGCAGATGGCCACCCGGTGTCCCGCCTTGATCATCTTGGCCAGGTACCCCTCCAGGGCATGATGGGGAAAGCCGGCTAGGGGCACGTCACCTGCTTTACCGTGTCCCCGGGATGTCAGGGTGATCCCCAGAACCCGGGCACCGATGCGGGCATCTTCGTTGAACATCTCGTAGAAATCGCCCATCCGGAAGAACACCACGGCGTCACGGTACTGCTTTTTAACGGCATTGTACTGGCTCATCAGGGGTGTTTCCGTCCGGGTTGTCTTTTTCTTTACGCCCATGTGTTGCGCTGTCCTCGAAGACGGGTGCAGGGGAATACTCGTTTCTAAAATACCACGAATTCAGTTAAAAATCAAATTTTTTTATCACGGTTTTTTTAACAGGCATACAATTTTTCCAGACATCAAGCGTTCACTATGATGTAACCGGATTGATCGATTGTCGTCGAAAAGAACCAAGATGTATGGGCCATAGAACCATGGGATTGAACAGAGGACATCATGAAAAACTGTACAAAGGAAAGGAGATGGCCATGAAAAATGCAATGAAGGCTATGCTGGTGTTAGCCCTTTTCGTGTTCGCCTTTACCCAATGCGATAAAACCCCTTCCGAGCCCGAGGCGGAACAGAGTGTGGGGCAGGAAGAGGTGCTGGCGGTCTATGCCGAGGCTGAGGTCATCGGCGTTGAGATCGACGCCATAGAAGATTCTGCATTCACCGACTCGACGGAGTTTTTAGAACGCCGTGCTCGGAGGGCTCTGCGGCGGCTGACGTTTATGCTCAATCAGGTAGGCCCTGTGGTGATGTGGTACGGTGACGAGGAGGCAAAGGCGCTCATCCAGCTTGCCCGGGAAGCACAACACGATGCCGTGGAAGCTATCGAGGCCGGTGATTACGAAGGGGCGTTTGAGTACATTCAGGAGAGCGCTTTCTATGCCATGGAGGCTATGAAGCTGGTCAGGGAAGACATTGAGGAGCAGAAGGAGCAAATCATCCAAAGGCTCCAACAAGGCATCGAAAATACGCAAGGGCTACTGGATGATGTGAGGGCAGCACTGGAGGGGGAGGAGAACGAAAAAGCGGAGAGATTGTATAACCGGGCCACCTCGCATCTCGGTCTGGCGCAGGAAGCTCTGGAGATAGAGCGGTTGAGGCGGGCCGGCTATCATCTGAGGATGGCCAACAGGCTGGCACACATGGCACTTCACGTTCTTGATCACAGCGATGCCCCCTTATAATCCTCGCTTACGCTCCAGCATAAGGGCAAAGGATAATACCTTTGCCCTTTTTTTTACTTGAAATTAATCGTAGGGATCATTATCATTGACTGGGGATTCAGAAAATAGAACCATGCAGAAGGAATGCATCCGTATAATCGGCATGATCCGATGCTATGCATGTCTCTTTTGCTTGACCGGATAGTGCCATCGTGAGGATGCAGAATCGAATCCTCCTGCTACCGTAACGCATATCTTCTCGATTATCCGTGTAAACGGAGGTGTGAATGACCTTCCTTCACACTCTGTTATAACGTTGCACCCATATGCTGCCTGTCGATAATGCTTATTTAAGGGGATGGAGACATGATCACACTCGGTGAATTTGATTCATGATGCGTATGTTTTGAATGCACCGGGGGATTTGTCATCGTCGCGAATAAAAGCGTATACGAATGATTTTAGATTTTTTTATCTGTTCGTTGTCAGGGTTGGAAGTTTTGAATCAGGAGGAGGGTTTCTCATGAAAGCTATCGTCCGATTTTTTCAGTGGACCTTCGTGGTGGTCGTTGTGATGACAACCGTCATGTGCGGATCGTCCAATAGGCTGATGGAATACGAATTCAGCAACCGGACGGCCGCTGCTATGATGGCCTTGCCACCGCCGCCGGAGGTCTTTACCGACAGCTGGTTTATGGTTGATGATGGCAACCTCATCGAAACGGCCATTAAAATCGGTACGACCATCGCCAAGGAAGTCGAGGTTCAGAAAACCCAGGAGAAGTTGAGTCTCGCCATGGAGGAGGTCGATGTTCCCGAGCGGATTCGGGAGCGTACTCTGGAACGATGTGGAAAATACCTGCGTTATCGGCCCGTGGAGGATACGGATGACGCCGATTTTCTGTTCGACATACAAATAGAGCACTACGGCATCGACGCCAAGTCGTGGAGCGCCAGTGTGCATTTCAAGATCGATGTGAAGGTCTATCTCATCGACAATAAGCAGGGCATCGAGGTCTGGAAAAAGCATGTAAAGGAACAGATGCCGGTTTCACGGTCGATCTTCGGCCTGCCCGATGAAGCGGGCGACATCATCACGGCCGTTTCTCTGTCGGAGCTCTCGGTGGAAGAGATGGTGGTAGGTTTCGATCAACTGGCAGGGTATACGGCCGATCAGATAGCACGGAAACTGCAGAGGGATTTTTCCAAGGCAAGGTCCAAGCGAGAATGATCATCACGCTTTCATAGAGTATACATCGGAATAATTCCGACATACGATACACACTCGAACCGTCATCATCCCAGCGTCCGGCAACGGTTAGCATTTGTATCATTGATTGGGGGATGGTCTGCATCAACAAAATCACATGAAAACAGTCTGAATATAAATATATGAGGAGGGAGTTATGAGAAATCGTCGATATGTGATCGCGATTTGGGCAGCGGTTACGTTGCTTTTGCTCATCGCTGCCTGTGCGGCGGGCGGCGAGAGGTTCGAAGCCAAACCGGCGGGTTTCTGGGCCGGGCTGTGGCACGGTCTGATCTGCTGGATTACGTTTATCATTGGCCTGTTTACCGATTCCGTCCGTATGTACGAGCTCAACAACACGGGTAACTGGTACGACTTCGGGTTTATCCTGGGCGCTATGATAGCTCTGAGCAGCGGCTGGGGATCCTCCTGCAAGAAAAAGCGGAAAAAGCGTGCTGAAGAAAAGGAATGGGAAGAGATTGCCGAGAAAGTCGAGGAGAAGATCCGTAAGGGTATCAAGAAATGGGTGGACGAGAAGGAAGACAAGGACATGGACTGGAACGAGATCGGGAAGAAGATCGAGGAGAAGATTAAGCGTGAGTTGAAGAAATGGGCGGAGGAGTGAGGTCGTCCATTGTCTTGAAGGTGTTCGTATCCCATCCTAAGTAATCATAAATGGATTAAAGCTACGGCAAGGGAACCTCCTTTGTAGAGGGTTCCCTTGTTTATAATCACGCGACGATACTATCGGTTTTCAAACAAGACACAGACACATGGAACTACGCAAGTTAAGACTCTATCACCTCAAAAAGCAGCGTTTGCTCCGAAAAGCGGACATGAGGGAATATGCCGATGTGTTCAGGGATCACATCGCGCTTCATTCCACCGATTACCTAACCCCGTACCTTTCATTGTGGGCACGGATCGAAAATTTCGATCCCGCTGTTCTGTTCGACGATTTGAACCGGCATCGGAATGCACTCCGGCTCCGGGCCTTTCGCGGAACGGTCTTCGTCGTCCACAAAGACATCCTCAACGATGTCATCTTGGGTTTGAGGATTTTTCTCGCTCCGATGATGGCCGAGGCTCGAAAACGGGCGACCAAAGCCGGAATCGACTTAGACTGTTTGGAGCAACGGGTGCACGATTTGCTCTCCGGCAACAGCTGGCTGACTGTCCGCCAGATAAAAAAAGAACTGGAGGACGAGGTCAGCGGCGAGCCGTTCATTCTCCTCCAGAGACATCTGGAATTCAAGAATGTGGTGGCCAGGACGAGTCAGAGGTACCTGACGGATAAAATCATTCGGTACGGGTTGATGGAGGAATGGATGCCGGACATCGATCTCGACGGACTGGACCCTGAGGTAGCGGCAGACTCAGTGGCCCTGAAATACATCCAAACCTTTGGCCCGGTGAGTCTGGACGATATGTCCTGGTGGCTTCCGCTGAATAAAACGGCGGCGAAAAAGCTGCTGGAACGATTAGAGCACCGGCTGTCGATCATCACATTCAACGGAAGAGAGTATGTCTTCGAGAAAGAAGACCAGAAGACTTTTGAAGCATGGGATGCGCCCGGGGAGGGCACTCCTGTCGTGAATTTTCTTCCGTACGAGGATCATTTTCCCAAGGCGTATAATATCCGGAACTGGTACGTGTCGGATGACACCACGCCCAAGGTGTTCCACGTGGCCCGACTGGATTGGGGACAGATACGCCCATCCATCTGGCTTGACGGGAAAATCATCGGCCGCTGGGAACTGGAATGGACGAGCAAGGCCAGATCATCGATGCAGGTTGACATTATCGACCTGAACGAGGATGTATCCCTGTCCTCACAAATCCAGCAGGAAATCGAAACCCAAAAGAACGCATTGGAGACGTTTGTGAACGAAAAGTTGATTCCCCTGATGAAATAGCAACCCTACTCCCTGGCAGGGCCATATTGGACATTCTCACAATTTTACTTGAAATTGTCTCATCAAATACGTAAGTTCTTCGTGAGTTACTATCTATCGTACGATACGTAAGATGCCTTTTTAGAGGAGGTCCCTCATGGAGAAAAAAACAAGTAAGGTCACAGCCTTTACCTTGGTTGTTTTTTTATTCATCAACCTCTCATGGAATACAATCGTTTGTGGCTCGAATCCGCAGGATGATTTGACACGGAGCCGGCTGGCCTACCTTAACAGCTATGAAGAGAACGAATGGCTTCTGGCACCGGATCCCCCGTTCTCGGTACGTTCGATGACGGGCAATCCCATGAGCGGAGTGGTGGTGTTCGGTGGTATCGAGAACAAGCAAGGTGCGTTTCTGAAAGACATCGCCGGCGGCCAGTGGGAAATCATCGCCGATGCACCGTTCACGGTGAATCGAAGCGCTGGCGACAATGAGTTCGGTCCCATTGTATTTGGCGGAGATGACAACCGTCAGGTAGCCTACATGAGGAGATATACGGACAACGCCTGGAACACCGTGTCTCAGGCGCCGTTTGTCATCGCGGATATTGCTGGGGACAACGAGTTCGGTCTCATCATCGTTGGAGGGGAGAATAAACGCAAAGTCGCCTACATGCGGCGTTATACAGAGAACAAATGGTATGTCGTCACGGATGCCCCATTTGAGGTGGAAGTCGTTTCCGGCGACAATGAAAAAGGAATCATCATAGCCGGTGGCATGGACCGCAGGAAAGTGGCCTACATGAGAAGCTACGAAGATAACAACTGGCAAGTCGTGAGCGATGCTCCTTTTCCTATCATCGATTTAGCAGGGACGAATCATGCTGGGCCCGTTGTCGTCGGAGGTGAGGGCGACCGGCAGGTAGCCTACATGGACAACTACCAGGAGAACAAGTGGAGAGTGGGAGCTCCTGCGAGCATTCCCGCTTTTGAAATCAGCGGCACCAACGACCAGGGAATCGTGGTCAGCGGCGGCGGACAGAGCCGGATCAAGACCATCGTGAAAAAAGTGTATAAGACGGCAGTCGTGGAATTTACCGAGAGAGGAGACCTGGGCATTCCCGATGCCGGAGCCATCGTCGCGGAGTGGATTACGACATCCCTGAATAAAACCGATGCCTTTGAAGTGTACGAGCGGCTCTCATTGAGCAGTCTGATGGAAGAGCACAAGCTGGGCGCTACGGGCATGATGGACGAGGAGACGATGGCGCAGATCGGACGGGTACGTGGGGTGCAGGCCATCGTCACGGGCAGTGTTATCAAGTTCGGGGATATCGTTTCGGTGACGGCAAAAGTGGTCGATGTGGAAACGGCAAAGATCATCAATTCGGCAGACATCAAGGTGAACAACATCAACGCCATATCGTCTGAGATCGACAAGCTGGCATATGAATTGGCGAAACATTGATGGGTCGTTTAAATCATCAAACGCTGGAATGACATCCGACGTAAATCGCCATTTATAGAAGAAACAAGCCTTTGTGTTTTCATCGAAGCGTGAAGGCTTGTTGTTTTGGGAGAGAAAGCCGTCTTTCTTTTCAGCCGACAAGAAAGAGGGGGGTCACGAAATCGCTTTCTTGAAACGCAACAAATTCCTTTTGGAATATCCCGTCCATAAAAATCATCCTGGTCCCCGTTTCTATCCTCCTTGTCTCTTGCATGGGAAAGACCTTTTTCTCCGATGCTAAAGATTTTTCGGATGCCTCTTGACTATCACAAATAGGCATTTTTTAGAAATGTGGCGACTCGTTTTATCGTCGATTTATTCCCAACAAAATAGAATCGGACGCTTTCGGCCCAGCTCTTGTTGAAACCTTTGGAAATGAACAAACGTCTCTTGAACAAGAGAGAATGCGATGGAAAAGATCGATTTAAAAAAGAAATGGAAGCATCTGTACGCACCCTCTTACAAGAAAGTGGACGTCGTGGATGTGCCAGACTTTCTGTTTGTTATGGTGGACGGGAGGATCGAACCGGGTATGGAACCCGCCACATCCAAGGCGTTCCAGGATGCCATAAGTGCTTTGTACGGTGTGTCGTACACCCTTAAGTTCAT
>Ga0180437_10001773_pt1 | contig 36189 bp, 32 predicted proteins | sample SS_ome_4_FD_132410 | JGI IMG/M metagenome (GOLD analysis project Ga0180437, IMG submission 132410) | Hypersaline lake sediment archaeal communities from the Salton Sea, California, USA - SS_3_D_1 metaG | ecosystem: Environmental > Aquatic > Non-marine Saline and Alkaline > Hypersaline >... | reverse complement strand
CGCGTGGCGGAGGGATTCTATGATCCCCAGGCGCAGCGGCCGGTGCCCCAGTCGGAGGCCCCGGATCTGCAAGGCCAGGGTCTGCAAATGATCCTCAGCAAGACAGGCGACGACGGCCTGCCGGTCGAGCGGGTCGTGCGCCTGCGGGTGACCGGTGTGATGGAGGAGTCCGGTGGCCAGGACGACTACGTGATTTATATGGCGCTGAACGACGTGCTGGAGTTGAACGGCTGGTTCGCCGGCCGCCGGTCGAATCCGGGGCGTGATGGGTATCAGCGGGCGGTGGTCAAGGTCGCTAACTCCGACCAGGTGCTCGCTGTGGAGCAGGAGATACGGTCGCGGGGCTTCTATGTCTACTCGCCGCGCAGCACGCTGCAACAGATTAACGTTTTGTTCCTGGTCATCCAGGGGGTGTTCGGCGGAATCGGGGCCATCGCGCTGATCGTCGCCGCCTTCGGCATCGCCAACACGATGACGATGGCGATCTACGAACGGACGCGGGAGATCGGGTTGATGAAGGCGGTAGGTGCGACCAACCGGGACGTGATGTCCGTGTTCCTGGCCGAGGCGGGCGGGATCGGGCTGCTGGGGGGCATCGGCGGGGTGGTGCTGGGCGTAGGCCTGGGAGCGATCATCGACCTGGTGGCCGGCACTTACCTGGCAGCGCAGGCCGTTCAGAGCGGGGTGTCCGCTTCAGACGTGAGCATCTCCTTGATTCACACGCCTCTGTGGCTGCCTATCTTTTCGGTGGTGTTTGCCACCCTGGTTGGCGTCGCTTCCGGGCTGTACCCGGCCATGCGGGCGGCGTCTCTCAGCCCTGTCACTGCGCTGAAGTACGAATGAGATGGCTCAGGTTCCTCATTCCCGTGCCTGCAGGTGACCGTCCCGCCACCTGACCGGCCGCACCTCCGGGCTTTCACCGGCGAAGGGGATCAATCGCTCGACGCCAGCGGCAAAGGCGGTCACGTCGCGGGTGGTGTAGAATACGTGTCGATGCCCGGAATCTGCCGGCAGATCGGCCTCCAGCCCTCGCCGGGCCAACACGCGTCCCGTCTGGCGGGCGACGGCCGGGGCCGGGTCAATTACCTCCACGTTCGTTCCGATCACTTGCTCGATAACTGGCCGGAGGAAGGGGTAGTGGGTGCAGCCCAGCACCAGTTGATCCACGCCAGCATCGATCAGGGGCACCAGGCATTTCCTCAGCACTGCTTTCGTCTGCGGGTCGTCCATCTTATTCGCTTCCACCGCCTCCACCAGTCCTGGGCAGACCTGGGTGAGCACCCGAACGTCGCTGGCGTAGCGCTTCATGAGGCTGGCGAAGAGTTCTCCCTGGAAGGTGGCTGGCGTAGCGATGACGCCCACGACGCCGTTGTGTGTGCGTTCTGCGGCGGGTTTCACGGCTGGCTCCATCCCAACGAAAGGGGTGTCAGGAAAGATGCTGCGCAGATCGTGTAGTGCGGCTGCGGAGGCGGTGTTACAGGCGACGACGAGGAGCTTAGCGCCCTGATCCAGCAGAAAGCGGGCGATACCCTTGGATAGCTCGCGCACCTCGGGCAGCCGGCGGGAGCCGTAGGGCACGTGGGCCTGGTCGGCCAGATAGAGGATGCTTTCCTGGGGAAGTTGGCGAGCGATCTCCCGCCATACGCTCAGCCCTCCCAACCCTGAGTCGAAGATGCCGATGGGCCGAGAGTCACTCATCGTTGTTTCGCTCCTCTTGAGTCACTCATCTGAATGAAAAGGGAAGCGTAGCGACTCATCCTTATCCGTCTCCCAGGGGGAGAGGTCCGGGGTGCGGGAGTGCTCATCAGGCCTGCGATGCAGCGCCAAGTAGATGCCGAGAATGATGGCGATCGCCTGCAATGCCAGGAGAGTGATCAGGGGGGCGTCGGGGCCGCTGGTCTCCACCGGGGGGGCGGCTGTTGGAAGTGGTGTCCAGGTGGGGAAAGGCGTAACACTGAGAGCTACACTGGGCGATGTAGGCGTGGATACGGGGGTGTGGGAAGGGGCGGTTGGCGCCATGGTTGGAGATGGTGGAAGGGTGGGTAGGGGCTCAGATGTGGGCGTGGTGGTGAGATCAGAGACCGGGGGCGCCGCAGTCTCCGGCGTGGCGGTAGGTTCGGGTGTGGAAGTGGGTGGGATGGGTGTCGGTGCGATGGAAGCCCCCTCACCGAGAAAAATCGAGTCGGCCGAAGCGGCGGTGCGGCCGGCTGCGTCGCGAAATTGGACGTAGACCGTGTGTTCCCCCGGCGTATCCGGCAGCGTCCAGGGGACGAGCGACTCCCAGCGTTGCCACGGTTGGTCGTCAAAACCTGGGTCGTTGCTGATGCGGATCTCGATTGCCTTACCCATGAAGATGGCCCCCTCCCCTTCTGGGCGAGCTTCCTCATTGGTCAGCAGGATCGCGACCTGTGGATCGTCGGTGCTGGTGGCTCCTTCGTTGGTGAAGATGGGCAACACATTGGGGCGTGCACCAAAGTCAAGCACGAAATAGTTGCGGCCCTCGGCGTCGGCAGCCACGCCGATGCCGATCTCGCGATGGGTGACGCTGAGGATGTTGTCGCGATGGGGCGGATCCTCAAGGAAGAAGGCCATCGCATCTTCTGGTGTGCCATAGCCGGTCCAGAAGTTCTCGCCGACGATCGACTCGCCGCTGTTCCACTTCCAGGCGAGGAAGCCGGCCTTCTCGATCCGCTCGCTGGGGGTGGAGCCGTCAGAGCCGGTGTGCGACCAGATCTGGTGCTCCGCCAGATCGTCAGCGTGCTGTTGCGCTGCAGCGGTCAGCAGCGTCGAGAAGCGATACGGAGCCAGCCCCTCGTCCAAGCGGGCCTGGTTCACCAGCGTCTCCCAGGTGACGAGTGGGTCAGGTTCTTGTGCCCAACTCCTTCCAGATGGCCCTTCTGATGATACGCTGGCTGGAAATGATACCAGCACGAGACAGACGGCGAGAAGGACAGAGTGCCATCGGATGAAGGGAAAGGGATGTAGTGGTTTTCGCATTGGAGGGATTTTAGCACACAGCCGGTAGGATGCAAGAGCAGGATCCCCGGCAGCTCCTTTCAGCATAGAGGGAAGCGAAGCGGCTCCTTTCGGTATAGAGGGAAGCGAAGCGGCTGATGCCCGCGCCCCGGCTGCGCCAGCGCCCCGGCTGCGCCGGGGGTTCCGGCGCAGCCGAGGATGGCTATCACGGGATGCAGAGTACCTGCCCGGCTCGGATACAGTTCAGGTTGAGGATGCCGTTTACCTCTGCGATGGCCCACATGCTGACGCCATAGCGCAGCGAGATGCGGTACAGGTTTTCCCCAAGCACGACGGTGTGGTACCAGCGACAGGAGGGGGGTGGCGTGACGCCGTTGAACTGACGCGGGCACACCCGGCCGGGCGGCAGTGCGCGCGGCACGTTGGGGATCTCCAGCCTGTGTCCGGGGTGGATCAGGTTGGGGTTGACGATGCTGTTCCGCCGGGCAATGGCATAGGGGTCCACTCCGTAGGCCCGGCCGATGCAGTAGAGCGTTTCCTTCGGCTGGACAACGTGGTACCCCAGGATGTCCGCTTCCCCTGAGACAACGATCGTCCCATTGTAGGTCGTGACTGGCAGGGAGGTGCCGTCGGGATCGCTGAGCAATGCGCTGGAGAAGGTCACCGCGTGTGTGCCCTCCTGGAGACCGTTGAAGGTGATCGTCGCCAGGTCACACGTGCCATTCACCGCCGGACTCGGTGCCATGAGGCTGGCTGCGTAGTCCACCAGGTTTCCGCTCACGGACTGGATCGCCACAAAGTCTGCCACACACGGTCCCGGCGTGATGGCGGTCGCGTCGACGCCAGTGCCGTGGGCGAGATGCACCTCCACCCCATACAGGTTGGAGGCGTTGGTCACCCGGAGCTTGACGTTTACGGCCTCGCCTACGCGGACGGAGGCGGGTTGCGGATCAAACGTCAGGGATGCACCGGGGTAAGGCGTGCACGTCGGGGTCGGGGAAGGCACGGCCGTCGGAGGTGGAGAAGGCGTGATCGTGGGCGTCTCATCCGGGGCGGGCGTTTCCGTCGGTGCGGGGGTCTCCGTGGGGGTTGGGGTTTCGGTCGACGTGACGGTCAGCGTTCCGCTCTGGGTGCCGGCGTTGATCGGTATGCCTTCCCGGTCGGCCAGGATCACGTTAAGGAACTGAATACCTGACGAGTTGGGCGCTTCTCCCCTGAATGTGATCGTCGCCAGTACGCCACTGCCGGTGACCGGCTCTTTGGGTGGCATCTGGGCGACGGCGAAGTCGATCCTTCCCGCACCCTGGTCAACGATGTTCTGGGCGGTGAAGTCCGGGCTGGGGAACGTGCCCGGTTGGATCTGCACGCCAGCCGTGTTCGGATCGGCATCTACCACTTCCAGAAGCGCCGGGTCGAAGGACAGGTGTACTTCTGCGCCGAAGAGGTTGCTTACGCCCTCAATGCGAATATCGATCGTTGTCGTAGCGCCCACGGCTACCTCACTGCTGGCGGGATCAACAACGACCATTGTCCCCTGGGCCAACCCCTGACCTACAAGTGCAGAGGGCAGCATAGCCAGCAGTATCGCGAGACAGGTAACACAGCGCTGCGGCTGTTTCAAGAACCTCCCCTTCATCTTCCCCCTCCTCTCCGATGGTATGCCAATCTCTTCAAACGGCCATTCCGATGGCACGCCGATCTCTTCAAAGGGCCATTCCGATGGCACGCCAACTAGCGCTCCTTTATGGCATTCCACGCAACTGCTATGAAACCAGCTATGACAGCGGTCGCGACCAGCCCAATCAACAGCCAGACCCCAGTGGATGGGCCAGGACGACCGATGACGGCCACACTGGAGTCCGTCTCGACGTCGATGGGCTGCCCCTGCATATCGGCCAGGAGCACGCCGCTGATCGTGATTCTCGTTTCTCCCTCGGCCAGGGCTCGGAACGTGATGCGGGCCAGCACGCCGCCACCGCTGGCTGCCTGCTCCAGTTGCATACAGGCGATGGCGTAGTCAACTGTGCCGGCGGTCGGGTCGGCGGTGTTCTGGACGACAAAATCGGCGTTCAGGAAGTCGCCGTGGGCGATTTGTGTCCCCTCTGTAGATGGATCGGCGTCGACCACTTCCAAGAGTGTGGGTTCGAAGGTCACGTGAACTTCCGCCCCCGCTAACTGCGAGACGTCGTCCACACGGATATCGAGGGTCGCGATATCGCCGGGAGCCAGGTCCAACGTCGCCGGGTCGAGCCATATTCTCGCCCCTGGGTTTGTGCCAGGGGCCGAGGTCCAGGCGACGAGCCCCCAGAAGCTGATCAGAATCAGTGCGAAGTAATGGGATATCGGTATTTTTTTCATGGGCAATTGCTGCATAGGCCAAAGCTTCCGGCTGCCTGGGCCAGGTCAAGGATATCGACCTGGCAGTCTCCATTGATGTCGCACGCTGGCGCAGTATTGGCGGCTGGATCGTCAGGCGGGCACTCTGCGCAGGGGATGTAGCATGGTTTCTCTGCCGTCGCGCCATAGTGTCCGATGATCTGTACAATGTCGAGGATGTTGATGCATCCATCGCTGTTGACGTCGCCACCTTCCAGGTTGTGCCAGCCGATGTCCTGCACATCGTCGTCGGCGCATTTCCAGTAGCACTCGCTCAGGTAGTTGGTGAAGGCAAGCTTCACAAACGCCGACCTAGATGTGCATGAGGGCGGGGATGGTGGGGAGTTGGCAGGGAGGATGTCGGCCGGAGGGGGCTGTGGGGTGTAGCTCAGCATCAGTGTGAAGTCGCCGTTTGCGTCTGTGCACGCCCGTCCCCAGGTGGACGGCTCATGCGGAGGAGTAGCTGGGTAGATGACCGCGTTGACCACGGAGCGCTCGTCGGTGCCCCAGCCCTGACGTGTGAGCCATCCGGTCAGTGTGACCAATGGCGGGGGAACGAGCACTGCGTCGGTGAACTGATCCACAGCGATGGAGCGATCCGTACTATCGAGAAGCCGCGTCGCTGCCTGGTCAAAGGAGATGGCGTGGGTTCCTGGCTCGGTTGCCGCGACGTAGAGGGTGATGGTTGCGACGACGCCGCTGCCGGAGAATGGGCCGGATTGGGGTGCCCGTTGGGCGACGAAGTGGATTTTGCCTTCGATGGCTTCGTTCCACGGAGTACAAGTCGCGCAGAACATCGGACCGGGCTCAATCTGCACACTCACACGACCCGGGTCTGCGTCCTGCACCTCCAGCTCAGGCCAATCGTAGTCCAGGTGGAGCTCGATGCGATGAAGGTTTGCGACGTCCTCCACTCGGACCGTGAGCCTGATCGTCTCCCCACTGCCCACTTGAGCAGTGGCGGGATCGAGCCGCAAGTGGGTTGCGGGTGTGCCCTGTGCAAGGATGGTCTCTGCCACCATGACCGTCACGAGACACAGGAGCACGATGGCGATGCACGCCTTTCTACACAGACTCGCAACAGTCATTGTTGCTTCTCCCTCCCCTTAACGGTCCCCTGTATTTGTATTGTAGTCGGGCAGCGACGGGTTGTCAAGTCGGCGGTGTCGACGAAGCCGGTCGACAGCACATTGCAGGTATGCAAGAAGACAAAGTTAGCGTATGCATCCGACAGAACCGTTCTGAGTCCGATGCAGCGCTAGCTATTCCGCCCTCGATAAGCCATGGCGGCGATTGCGATCGGTCACCCACCGCACCTGGCGTGTTTTCTGCGCTCAGTATGTAGCGATGCTATGGCGTCCAGGCCGTCGGCCCGCAGCGTGTGAAATTGCCGGCGGCAATGGTCAGATCGAGGATGTCGATCGTTCCGTCGTCGTTTATGTCCTCTGGGTCGGTGCTGGGCAGCCCCGTCATGCCGAACTTGCCAATGATGGACACGATGTCGAGGATGTTGATGCAGTTGTCGCCATTGACGTCGCCCCCCACGAGTCTGGTTGAGCCGATGGACACGTTGGTGCCCACGACGTAGACCGAGTCCTTCTGCGCCTGGAGGTAGCCGGGGTAGCTGGCGCTGATCGTGTAGGTGCCGCGTGTCGGGACGGTCAGGCTGAAGCTGCCGTCGGCGGCCGTTGCGGCCGTCGCTGCGACTCCTCCGTCCACCGTGATGCCGACCGTCTCCGTGTTCGCGTGATTGGTCTGTGTCCCCTGTCGCAACACGACGCCTTGGATTGTACCGGCGGCGGTCACAGTGATGGATGGCACGGCGGTGCTGTTGATGGTGATTGGTTGGCCGTCTGGATCGGAGAGGACAGAGCCCGGGGGGACGCCTGGCGGCACCATGGCGATTTCGATATTCGGCGAGCCTGTCGCCAGTGCGGCCCAGGCGATAGTGGCCACGGTCCCGGTCTTGTCGGTGATGGGCCCGCTTCCACCGGTGTGGCTGACGGCAATGTGCACGCACGCACCGGCGGCGACGCAGGCGGGCGGGGCGGTGGCTGGCATGCCGCCGATGATCACTTCATTGGCCCCAATGACCAGATTGCCATCGAAGAAGCCGTTTTTGACCTCGACCTGGGTGCCGTTGGCTGGATTGTCGTCGAAGTCGTCCACAACCACCACGGTGGAGTCAAACGGCAACCAGACCTCGACGCCCATGATGCCAACTTCGGGTGTGGCGCTGTTCGTTATCGAGACCTGGACGTCGGTGGTGAACGTACCGCCAACTACAGGAGCTCCGGCAAGGATGTCTGTCACAATGATGGAGGTATACGTGTTAGGAGACTGCGCTCCCACAAAGACGGGTCCCAGGGCCGCGAGGATTCCGATGATGGCCATAGTGAGGCTGAAAACTCTTGATCGCATCTGTTGTTCCTCCTTCCCCCTTCGAGAAGGGTATTGTGCTCCAGAGTCAACCAGTATGAAGTCTTATGGCTGTCGTCATTATAGCATACATTGTTCGGGCAGTGCGTTACAGGAGTGTTACAGTTGACCAGGATGTCGATCAGAAATGCAGAGCTGTCGAAGCCTGGTTTGACAACCCCACACCTGCGTGTTATACTTCTCACCGTGGGCCGTTAGCTCAGCCTGGCAGAGCAGGGGCCTTTTAAGCCCAGGGTCGCAGGTTCGAATCCTGCACGGCCCACCTCAGTTATTCGGCCCTACCGGGCCGTTTTCTTTATGTGGGGGTGAGATTGTGGTTTTGCCAATGTGGGCGTTCTGGGTCGCGCTTGTGGCGATGTTCATTGGGGTGCTCGGAGTCATCCTGCCGCTTGTGCCTGGTGTTGGCTTCATCTGGATCGCGGTGCTCGTCTATGCCATCGCTGAGCGCTTCGCCACGATCGATCCCATCACCTTCACCGTTCTCACGGTTTTGGCCGTGATTGGCGTCAGCGCTGATCTATGGGTGAGTCACGCCGGAGCCAAGGTCGGGGGAGCCTCCGCATGGTCGTTGTTGGCTGGGCTGTTGCTGGGATTGATCGGCGCTATCGTGGGTCTGGTCTTCTTCGGGGTCGGCGCGGTACCTGGTGCTATCGTGGGTGCGGTCCTGGGGATCGTCCTGGCCGAATGGTATCGGCGCAAGGACTGGCGCGAGGCGTTCAAGGCCGGGGGAGGATGGTTGGTCGGCTGCACTCTCTCAGGCGGTGTGCAGTTTCTCATTTCTGTCCTGATGATCGTCATCTTCGTATGGCAGGCACTGAGGGGGTAGGCAGATGACACGGCGTTCCTCCCGCAGGCCCAGCCGCAGGGTGCTTATGACTCGTGCGCCGCGTAAGGGCACTTTGGTCGCGGCTTCAATTCTGTACATCGTCGGTCTGTTCGGTGTACTTGGCTTTTTTCGCATCCCAGAGCCTTTCGCCATCACTGCACTGGCCGTCGCCGGTGGTTTGCTCATCCTCGGTGCGGTGTTCCGCGGCCTGTGATACTTTGGTCGCGTTCTCAATATGGAGCCGGCATCGGAATGCCGGTTTTTTGATCTGGCAATAGGGAGCCCGGCATCGGAATGCCGGGTCTTCTGATCTGGCAATAGGGAGCCCGGCATCGGAATGCCGGGTTTTTTGTTTGGGGGACAGCTCGTTTAGTGCAGAAACCACTCGGCGATTGGGTAGCCCCACATCAAGGTGATGGCGGCGCCAACGACGAGGAATGGACCGTATGGAATGGGATCGCGCAGGCCACGCACGCGTGTGATCAGCAGGATGGCGCTGATTCCAGCGCCGACGAAAATGGTGATCACCAGTGCCTCAATGACCAGCGGAAAGCCGGTGATTATGCCTACCAGGAAGGCCAGGGTGATGTCTCCCTGACCCAGCGCCAGCGGCCCGAAGACGGTTGTGCCCACAACGTATGCCAGCAGGAAAAAGGCGAAGCCAATTGCGCCGCCGATCAGTGCGCTCCACCAGGTGATTTCCGGGATGACCAGGCTGCCGATCAGGGCGATGGCGATGGCCGGGAATGTGACGGCGTTGGGGATGAGTCGTCGTTCGATGTCGGTGATGAGTATGATCGCGAAGACCGTGCTGTATATCAGGTAGAAGATCAACTTGACGGAGGGACCGAGCATAATCCAGAGGTAGCCGTAGGCGACCGCCATTCCGATTTCGACCAGGGGTTGGCGCATACGGATTGACGCGCCGCAGGAGGGACAACTGGCGCGCCCGATCAAGTAGGCGGGAAGTGAAAGCCATTGCCACCAGGGATGATCTTGCCCACAGTAGGGGCAATGGGGACGCGTTGGACGCCGCCGAGCGGGAAGATCAGAGCCGAGTTGATTGACTACGCCACCGACGAGGAGGCCCAGGAGTGTGAAGAAAACTGTCATTGAGGCAAATTATACAGGATAAGTGACAAAGGGCAAATGGAAAATGACCAATGACCAATGACCAATGACAAATCAAAATTAAAAATGACCAGATTCTGAAGCCCAGAGTATATGCCCTGTGGTGGAGGAGGGATGGGGGTCATTGGGCTGCGGCGGTGGCGGGTGGAGGGGCGAAGATGCGGGCGACTAGCTCGTCTGTTGCGTCCCGATCGATGATGAGGACGTCAGCGCCGCTGGGCGTGGTCCAGAAGTGCGTGCAGGTCTGGTCGATACCGGCGGTCACAATCCGGTCGGTGGGGACGCGGCTGCCGACGACGGCCAGGTCCACGATCTCCCCAAGCGTCAGATCGGTCTCGAACGTAGACTGAAGGGTAGACCAGAGCTGTGGGGATTGGGCGATGAGGGCCGGGAGTAAGTCGAGGCGCTTCACCCGATCGGCCACGGCCAGCACGACTTGCCGCTGCCGGGCATTGCGGTCGAAGTCGCTGCCCGGGGTAGCTCGGGTGCGGGCGTACTTGAGGGCTGTGGCGCCATCCAGATGATGTTGGCCGGCGGGCAGGTAGAAGGGATCGTAGCCGGTGGCAATGTCGGGGTAGGTTGGGTCGGAGATTGGGTAGGGTACATCCACGTCGATGCCGTCGACCGCGTCAATGAGCGACACGAACACGTGGAAGTCGAGAAGGGCGGCGTGCTGGACCGGGATGCCCAGGGTGGTGGATATGGTCTGGCTGGCCAGAGCCAGGCCTCCCGTCCCATCCTGCTCCCCGCAGGCGTAGGCCGTATTGATGCGTCCCTCGCCGTGTCCGGGGATCTCGACGTAGAGGTCGCGGGGGATGGAGAGGATGACGACGCGGCTGGCGTTTGGATCAAGGTGGAAGAGTATCAATGTGTCGGTGTTCTCGGCGTTGCGATCCAGGCTGCGCCTGTCAGTGCCCAAGAGCAGCACGGTGGTTGTTTCAGGCTGCGCGTGTGGCAGGGGGGGTGGGGTCGGTGGATCGCTTGCGGTCGCGGGAGTCGGAGTGGTGGGGAGTACGGTGGGTGCCGGCGGGAGCGGCGTTCGCGCGGCCGGGCGGCAGGCTGCCAAACCAAGTGATCCCATCAGCAACAGGGTCAGGGGTATCATTCTGCGGTTCATTTTCTTTCCTTCAGCAGGTTCTCCATCAGTGCTTCAATCTCATCCGGCAGGGGCAGCAACACGCGCTCGCCGGCCGGTGTCGTGTGTGGCGCGGTGCAGCAATCGTTCAGGGCGACCTTGTGGATGCGGTCAGGAGCGATGTTGTTCGCCTGGAGCGCCAGGTCGATCACGTTGCTCAGGGAGAGGTCGGTCTCGACGTCGTCTGCGACCGTTGACCAGAGAGCAGGTCCCTGGGCGATGAGGCCTGGCAAGAGATCCAGCCTCGTCATCCGGTCGTGTGCGGCCAGAATGATCTGCTGGTGGCGGAAGGCGCGGTCGAATCCAGGAGCTGGAACAACTCGGGTGCGGGCGTAGCGCAGGGCGAGGTCGCCGTCAAAGTGGTGGGTGCCAGCGGAGATGGACAGCGGATCGCGACCGCCGTGGCCATCTGGGAAGGCCAGATCTTCGATTGGATGGGGGACCTCAACATCGAGGCCGCCAATGGCGTCGATCAACGATACAAAACTGTCGAAACGTATGAGGGCGACATGATGTATGGGGATGCCCAGCGTGGTCGAGATCGTCTCCTGGGCCAGCGTCAGGCCACCGGTGGCCTCCCCCTGCTGGCCCAACCTGTAGACGCTGCCGGCGCGTATCTGGCCATGCTCCTGCACCGTCACGTACAGGTCAGGCGGGATGGAGAGCAGGAACGCGCGCTCCGCTTCGGCGTCCAGGTGGAGGATCAGCAGGGCGTCGGTCTCGTCAGATGTAGGGCTCTCGCCGTCGGTGCCCAGGACCAAGATGGAGACGGGATCTGCCCGGCGATCGGCGCTCAGGCGCGGTAGTGGCCCAGGTTCGGGCGATGGGCTGGCCAGGGGCGTGGGCACGGGGGTTGGGGTAGGTCTGGTTAACGTGGGTCCGGTCACGGCCATGGTGTGGATCAAGCCTGCGAGGCCGCCGACGATGAGGAGCAGGACAGACAGCGTCGCGGCGTGGCGCAGGAACAGGCGGAATGGAGGGACGGGTGGTCTCGTCCGTTGTCTCTTGCGGCGCTGGGCCACAGCATCCCACGAGTGGGCCGGCGCCAGTGGAATTTGCTCTCCTACATCGCGCAGCGTTGCCGTCAGATCCTCGGCTGTCTGGATCAGCCGCTGCAGGCGGACGCGGCACGCAGGGCAGGTGCATAGATGTGCCTCGGCCGACTCGCGGCGCTCGGGCGGGAGATCGTTTTCCACGTAGGCCAGCAGTTGACCGTCGCTGAGGTGTCGGTGCGTTTTGTTCATGGCGCATCTCCTGTGTGACAGCCCTGGTAGCCCAACTCGACGTGCGTCTCGCCCTCCAGCAGCCGGGCCAGTGCCCGATGGCCATAGGCGACGCGTGACTTGGCGGTACTGACCGGACACCCCAGGGCCTGACTGATCTCGGGGTATGAAAGACCCCCGAAATAGCGCAGGATGAGGGCCTGGCGCGACTTGCGTGGCACTTGCTTCAGTGCCTTCCACAGGATCTGTCGGATCCCCACCAGGTCGAGCACGACATCCGGCTGATGGCCGGGTGTCTCATCCGCAGGCTCAAGTCCCGCCTCCGACAACTGCTGTAGCGAGAGCCACCTGAACCGACGCCGGCGCTGTTGATCCCGGCAACGACTGGTGACGATGATCTTGAGCCAGGTTGCGAAAGCAGCTCGCTCGGGATCGTATTGGCCCAGGTGTTGGAAGGCGTATACAAAGGCGTCCTGTGTCGCGTCCTCAGCGTCTTGCAGGTTTTGCAGGAGCATATAGGCCAACCGCAGGACGGCAGGATAGTGCAGGCTATGCAGTTCCCGGGCGGCGACTTCGTCGCCGGCTATCACACGTTCGATCAGGTCTTGGATCATGTGTACAATATACTATACGTGAGAAAAGGCGCGAAAGACTGGTTTTTTCGGCAAGAAGTCGGCAAGCTCGACAGGTTATGCTTTGTCAGCGGTACTCAACGGAGATCACCGATGGCACAGGGGTGAGGGAGTCGACCTCTGGAGTCACTTCGTCCCCGTTCAGCCATAGCCCTGTGGAGAACCCCCCGTCCAGGTTGAGCGCCACGTCCAGGTCGAGGTCAGATTCGGCGAGGAAGCGCGCCAGTTCGTGCAGGCTGAGGTAGCCTCGGGGTGCGACGATGGTCAGGATGCGACCTTGACGGTCCTGGGCGACGACGGTGCGACGGGCAGGGTGGCCATCGTCTGCGTCTGCGGGGAATCCCATCACACCGCCTGGCTTGACCAATACGGGGAACGACTGAAGTGCCTCCTTCAGGGGTTCGTCGGGGTCATATGGCCGGTCATGGAGCCACCGTACGCTCACCTGTCCACTGGACGTGACAGCAAACATCCCCGCGAATTCCCCATAGGGGATGCCCCATACCCGTCCATTGCTGATGAGCAGGCCCGTAGTTTTGTTCTCGGGGGTGAAGTAGCCACCGTTGATGACCAGCAATGGGTGGTGGAGACGCTCCGCCCAACCGCTCACTGGCTGCGGCGCGGTGGGGTCGTAGTGGACGCGAAAGTACACGATGGCGGGATCGAGCCGGACAATGGTCAAACGCTCGGCGACTGCGCCGGTTTCTACGCGCACCTGGCGCACCTCAACGCCGGGTTGGAGCGGCTGCCAGCCGGTATCAGGCGGTTCCACGGTGGGGGTTGGCCAGGGGGTTGGTGTGGGGAGGGGCGTGGGGGTGGGGAGGGGGGTTGGCGTTGGGGTAGGTAGCAGCGGTAACAGGGAACAGCCTGACACCAGAAGCAGGGTCAGGCAGAGAATGTGGACCCGGGGCCGGCTGGTAGACTGGTGTACAGACATATTGGTAGATTGGGCAAAGCACCAGTGGTCCAATCTACCAATATGCCGGCTGCGAATCTGCCGCTTTCGAGGAGACGTACCAGCTAGTCCGTAATTCCTTCTTCCGCGATACGTTGCGCGCACTCCATCAGTTCACGTAATCGCTGCGTTTCCACGGAGAGGCCGCGGGCGCGCCGCATATGCTCGAAGGCCTGGCCGTACAGCGTGGCAGCATTCGTCCATTCGTGGGTGAACTCGGCGATGCGAGCCGCCTGCTCAAGGGCCATAGCTGCGAGTTCCCATTTGCCTTCCTCGGCGTACTGGGTGGCCGCTTTCTCCAGGTCGGCCGGGCGCTGTTTGGGCAGCCGATGTTCTGGCTCTGTGAGGACGCGCTCAATCGCCGGCAGCAGCAGATCGTACCAGTTGGACTTGGGCAGATATTCGTAGAAGTCCAATTGGGCGGCACGGGCCTCGGTCTCCAGGGAGGCGTAGCCGGTGAAGATGATCACCTGCAGGTCAGGCTGTAACTGGCGCAGCATGGCTGCGACCTGGAACCCATCCATCTCGGGCATCTTCATGTCCAGCACAGCTACGTCACAAGAGGTCTCCCGCGCCTGCACAACAGCCTCTCGGGCACTGCTGGCCGTCACGACGGTGTAGCCTTCGTTCTTCAGATAGTTATCCAGGCTTTCGAGCGCGAGTAGATCGTCGTCCATAACCAGTATTGTTGATGACATTACGTTTGGCCTCCTATTAAGAAATGATATGTGAATGTCTAGATTGCAGTAGTATCGGAAGAAGCGTCCTCGGACCACATCGGCAGCCGGACGGTGACGGTGGTCCCTTTGCCCTTGGTGCTAGCTATGTCGATGGAGCCGCCGTGGTTCTCAATGTTCCTGCGAGCGACGTACAGCCCCAGTCCACTGCCCTTGGTGCCATTCTTCCAATCTGAGAATCCGATGCGGAAGACCTTCTCCTGCACCTCCGTGGCGATGCCGATGCCGGTGTCCTCAATATCCACGGCGACCCGAGCATCCCCTTCGCACCTCGTGCGCAGCGTGAGAGTACCGCCGTCAGGCATCGCCTTTCCGGCGTTGGTGAGAAGGTTATGGAATGCTCGTTCCAGTTGGGCGCGACTGCCGTGTATCGGCGGAATGTCCTCACCCCATTCCCGGGCAACACCTATGTGACGGTGCCCGTACCTAAACTCCTGAATCAGCCGCTCCAGCAAGCGATGCAGGTCGAGCGATTCCCATCGCCAGGCCTCGCTGCTATCCAGCGCCACAGCCACGTGGCCCAAGTCATCGGCCAGGCGCTTGATACGCCCCAGGATCTGCCGGATCACCTCGATGGAGCGTTCACCCTCGGGGTCCCCCTCCACCAGCTTGGCCAGGGCCTGCACCCGCTGGGTGAGCACGAAGTAGGTTGTGCCGCCGATATCGTGGCCGACTTCGCGTGCCAGAAGGCGCAGTTCTTCTTCTACTTGAAGCTTGCGGTAACGCAGTTCCTGCCACTCGAAGCCACGTTCGATGCGCACGATCCACTGATCCAACGGCTCAGACTTGTTGACGAAATCCTTGGCTCCGCCGCGCATGGCCGCGACTACGTTATCGTATACGCCATAAGCGCTGAGCATGATGACATACGTGCGCTCAAGCAGGTGTCTTTCGTGCATCTGCCGCAACACTTCCATGCCGTCTATGCCGGGCATATTGATATCGAGCAGCATGACGTCGCAGCACGGGTCCTGTTCCACCCGGGTCAGCGCCTCCTCGCCACTAGCCGTAGGTTCCACGTTCCACCCGCGCGCGGCGAAGGTGGGGCCACTGAGGAAGGCGACGACTTCCTCGCGGAAGAAGGGCTCGTCGTCGACAACGAGAATTGTTTTCTGTTGGGTTGCCACGTCAGTTATCCTTTAGTGGTAGTTCGAGCATGAAATGCACTCCCTCGACGTCTATCGCCCAGGAAAGATCCCCGCCATATTGGCTTTGGACCGTCTCCTGTGCAAGTGCCCATTCAAAGTGCAGGGGAGATAAGTCCTCGGGCACGGCGGCCAACGGCTCAAGGATCGCTGAGATCTTTTTGGCCTGTGGAGCGTCTGGCGTGCGTATCTCTGTGCGCACGCGCTGACCGTCGGCGGACAGGGATGTGTGGAGCTCGATGAGACCGCCCGATGTCTCCAGGGCCTCCATTGCCAGACGCAGGACGGTGACCAGGACGCCGAACAATTCATTGGGCTCGATGAACAGGGGGGGGAGGTCTGCGTAGGTCAGATGCACCTCTACCCCGCGTCGCTGGCGCTCCGCTGCCAGCCAGATGACGACCTCCCGCACCACGTCGTTCCAGTTCGTAGTCGCACGGACGAAGCCGATGCGTTGTGAGAACTTGAGCAATTCCAGAAGCTTGTGGCTTACCTTGTCCAGGCTGTTCTCGATGATGTCCATCCGCCTGGAAACCTGTGCATATGGCTGCGGGGTAACTGGTGCTGTCGTCGCTTCCATCCCTTCCAAAGCTTGCGCGGGAGGACGGGCGGACAAGTTCTGGATGTCCCCGTGCAGGTTGGTCGCCGCCAACCGGGCCACCGCCAGCGGGTTTGCCGTCTCGTGGAGTATCCGTTGTGCAAGTGTGCCGAAGGAGGCCACTCGTTGCATGCGCATCGTGGTCACGCTTACCTCGTTCAGTGCCTTCAGGTAGCGAGCCCCCTCCAGCACGCCGCCGATGGCGGTAGAGAGCAGGCGTAGGTATCCCTCGTCGTCGTCGGTGAACCAATCCCGGTGCCCGGGGGCACTGGGGATCTTGTTGATCAACTCAAGCGTACCGAGAACCTCGTCACCCAGCCGGAGAGGGACACCGATGAAGGAGCGATAGACACCGGATTGGAGATGGGAGGCGATCTCCGCGATGTGGCGGTCATCCCAATCCTCCACTACGGCTGAATCGCGTATCTGGACGGCTCTTCCTGTGCGGGTGATGTGCCCTGTCACTCCCTCGCCTACCATATACGTCAGTTTTCCAACCAGCGATTCAGGAAGGCCACTGGCTGCCCGCAATACCAACCGATGGACATCTTCCTCGGTTCGCAGGTAGATCTGGCAACCCTCAGTGCGGAAGCCTTCCCTGACCCGGCAGGTCACGGCCTGCAGCATCTCAGCGATAGGGCGTCGGGGGTTCAATTCGGAGCTGATATCCAGCAGGAGGCGGAAGTAGCGAGCACGACGTTTCTCCTGCTCATAGCGCTGCGAGTTCTCGATGGCCACGTTCACCATCGCGCCCACGTGAGTGAGCAGTGCTTCGTCTTGCTCGGCGAACTCCTCTCCTTCTGCTTTCCCAGAGACCCGCAGCACTCCAAGCACGGTGGCACCGTCTCGAGAGAGGATGGGCACACCCAGGTAAGCCAGGCCCGATTTAGCGCTGATCTCGGAGTATTTCTTGCTCCAGGACAGGTCCGCGGCGATCCGTTTCAGCTCCTGGTCATCTTGGGGATTGGCGATGCGCAGCGGCAGGCCGTGCAAGGCGATCCAGCCGGTCAGTCCTTCCCCTGGTCCATACTCGACGCGCTCAGTTGGCATTGCCTTGTAGTCCAGGATGCCGGTGGTGGCGCGCAGGACATAACAGCCGGTGATGTTGTCGCGCAGGAAGATGGAGGAGCCGCCCGCGCCGAGGCGGTCGCGGGCATACTGAACAACTAGCTCCATCAGCCGGTCGCGGCTCAGCTCGCTGTAGATCTCCAATAGTTGTGGGTCGAACCCAGCGGTTTGATTCATAGCCGTTCCTGTCTAGCGCCAGGGCAGGTGGTAGTTGTAGAAGAGCGGGAGGAGGGTGATGCTCAGGATGTTCTGCAGTTTGATCAGGATGTGCAGCGATGGCCCGGCAGTGTCCTTCAGTGGGTCGCCAAAGGTGTCGCCGATGACGCCAGCTTTGTGGGGTTCCGATCCCCTGCCACCGAAGTGTCCCTCCTCGACGTACTTCTTGGCGTTATCCCACGCTCCCCCGGCGTTGAACATGAATATGGCCAGTGTTGCACCGATGACTTTGACTCCGATCAGATAGAAAGCCAGAGCCCACGGTCCCATCAGGAAGCCTACGGCAATTGGGAAGATCACGCCAACCAGGGTCGGCGCAACCATCTCCTGCAGTGCGTGGCGCGTCCCGATGTCCACACAGCGGGAATACTCGGGGGGGGTCTGGCCAGCCAGAAGCCCAGGGATCTCGCGGAATTGGCGCCGTACTTCGTCCACCATACAGAAGGCGGTCCGGCCCACCGCCTTCATGGCCTGCGAGGTGAAGAGGAATGGAATGGTGGAGCCGATCATCAGCGCGGCCAGGTTCAGCGGGTGGGCCAGGTTGAGACCGCGCACAATTTGTAGAGCAGTCCCCTCTGGGGCGGCGCCACCAAAGGTAACCAGACTGACCAGGCTCTCATTGGTTGCCCCGGTCAGTTCGGCGGCGCTGAGCAGGTAGGCGAACAGGATGACGACGCTGGTCATCAGGGCGGTGGACATGCTGTATCCTTTGGTGATCGCCTTGGTGATGTTACCTGCTGCGTCCAGCACATCTCCAGCCCGGCGTACCTGTGGCCCCAGACCGGCCATCTCTGCGATGCCGCTGGAGTTATCGGCGATGGGGCCAAAGGCGTCGGCGGCCATAATGATGCCTTTCATCACGGAGATCCCCAGCGTGGCCGCGGTGATGCCGAAGATGCCAGGTAGACCGCCGCCCATCAGGTAGAAGGCGGCCACGTTCACCACGGCCACCAGGATCTTCAAGATCACCGAGCTTTCCATGCCCCACGCAAAGCCGTAGATCAGGTTGGTGGCTACGCCACTCAAGCCCGCCCTGGCGATCTCTTTGACCGGCCTCTGGGTGATGCCCGTGTAGTATTGGACCAGGAGGGCGACCGCAATCGCGGTAGCCAAGCCCAGCGCGAGGCAGTAGAAGAGGCGAACGTCGCCCAGCAGATAGGTGGCCAAGAAATAGTAGGAGATCAAGGAGAAAGCCCCGCTGACCAAGAATCCCATGTTCAGGCTGAAAAGCGGGTTGCGTTTTTCTGTGCCTCGCACGACGAGCACGCCCAACACGGCGCCGATGGCCCCGATGGCCTCGCTGATCAAGGGGAAGATCACCGCGGCCCAACCGTAGGTAGGGATGAAGGTCAGACCGACGATCATCGTGCCGATCAGGTTGTCGGAGCCCGACTCAAAGAGGTCTGCGCCACGGCCTGCCACGTCGCCCACGTTGTCGCCGACCTGGTCGGCAATGACGGCGGCGTTTCGTGGATCGTCCTCCGGGATGCCCTGTTCTACTTTTCCCACCAAGTCTGCGGCAATGTCTGCCCCTTTGGTGAAGATGCCGCCGCCCAATTGGGCGAACAGAGCGGAGAAACTGGCGCCGAAGCCGAAGCCGACGAGCAGATGCACGTGCTCTGGATTGGAGGGGGACACGCCGAAGATGGCAGACAGCCCCCAGATGCCCACCAGAGTGAGCCCTGTGATCGAAAGGCCCATCGTTCCTCCACCGCGGAAGGCGACCATAAGTGCCCTGGCGGCCGAAGAGCGAGCGGCGGATGTGGTGCGTACGCTGGCCCGCACGGCTGCGTTCATCCCGATGACAATGGATAGCATGGAGAAAGCGGCACCGACGACGAATCCCAGCGCAATCTGCCACCCTCCCTGTGGCATAGCCACGAACAGCAGCAAGGCCAGGATCAACACGAAGGGAGCAATGGTCATGAACTCCCGGCGAAGGAATGCGTTCGCGCCGACCTGGATGAAGTGTGCAATTTCCTGCATGCGTGCAGTGCCGGTGTCCTGTTTGCGCAACCATAGGTAAAGGAGGACCACGGTGGCGAGGGCAAGGACGGCGACCACAGGGGCGGCGATGGCGAGCAGTTGTGTCAAGTCCATGATATCTCCTGAGCGTTTCTGTATTGTTATCGTCTCGATCAAACGAAGCAGGGAGGCGGGCACAACAGGTAGGAATTGTACCCAGACGGGGGGGAAAAGTCAAATTTGATTCCTGGTCGCAATCGGTTATACTATGGCTTTGTAGACAAAGCTGGGACGTTGTTTTTGCACAAATTCTATGACTGTCTTGACCTGGTTAAGATAAGAATCGGAGGATGGAAATATGGCTGAACCAATCGTGCAATCCACATATTACAAGAAGCCCGGCCAGCAGAACACCGCCCACACGCTGGAAATCGCCAGGCGGCGGGCCGAGGAACTTGGTATCCGCACTATTCTTGTCGCCAGCACGCGGGGGGAGACCGGTGCCCAGGCCGCGCAGGTGTTCCAGGGGTATGACGTCGTGGTCGTCACCCATGCCACCGGCTTTGTCGAGCCCAACACCCAACAGTTGATGCCCGGGCACCGGGCTGCCATTGAGACCGCGGGGGCGAAGATCCTCACCTGCCAGCACGCTTTCGGCGGTATCAGCCGGGCCGTGCGCAAGAAATGGGGCACGTATGCGATCGACGAGATCGTTGCGCAGACGTTGCGTATCTTCGGCGAAGGGATGAAGGTCTGTGTCGAGATTGCGCTGATGGCCGCGGACGCCGGGCTCGTCAGGGTGGGAGAGCCGTGCATCGCCATCGCCGGCACCGGCTGGGGAGCCGACACCGCCGTTGTTCTAGCCCCAGCCCACGTCCAGCAGTTCTTCGATCTGCGCGTGATGGAGGTGCTGGCCAAGCCCCGGCTGGAGTAGATCTCAGATGGGAGCAAATTGGAGATGAATGACTTCAAAGATCTTACATTCGAGCAGGCCTTCGCCGAGTTGGAGGAGGCCGTCCGCAAGTTGGAGGCTGGGGGGCTTGCGCTGGAGGAGAGCCTGGCCCTGTTCGAGCGGGGGCAGGCATTGGCCGCCCACTGCAACCAGCAACTGGACCAGGCCGAACTGAAGATCCAGCAGTTGTCACCAGAGGGTGTCGTGCCGTTCGAGTCCGAGGGTTGACCGGATGCCGTCGCGGGGGCACGAGCGCGGCTTGGGCTCGTGGCCCTGCCACGCGTGGTTGGGGGGAGCGGCCTGGTGACGCTTCGGGGAGGGCGACGCGGCGCAGGGATCGGCTCAGCGGCGCAGCAGGCTCACCACGGCCGGCAGTTCCTCCGCCCGCAGCAGCAGTGCGGCGATCAGGAAGGTTGCTGCGCCCAGGACAATGCCCCCGCCCCCGACCAGAAGTGTGCCGGCGTCCGGAAGCAGCGCTTGCCATCCCAGCAGCACAGCTCCCATCGCCAGCGCTGCCAGCCCGCTCTTGACGAAAGCGACCGCGGTCCGCCGACCCTCCAGGCCGTCCATGCGCCGCTGGATCAGGATCAGCAGCACCACCAGCTCGATCAGCGTGGCGATTGAGTTGGCCAGCGCCAGTCCTGCGTAGGGAGGCCAACCGGTGGCCTCGAACGCACCGGGCAGCGTCAGGCTCAGCACCACGTTGAGCGCCATCGCCACTCCGCCTACCCAGACCGGCGTCAGCGTGTCGTGCAGCGCGTAGAACGCGCGGGCCACGATCTCCAACCCGGCGTGGCCGATTAACCCCAGTGCGTAGAGGGCCAACGCCCAGGTCACCGCGTCCGTCGAGCTGGTCTCGAACGCCCCGCGCTCGAAGAGCAGGCCCACGAGCGGCCGTCCCAGCACCACCAGACCCACGGTGGCCGGGAGGCAGAGGAAGAAGATTGCCCGCAGAATAGCGGCCAGGGTGCTGCGCATCTCGGCTCGCTCCCCGCGAGCTGCTTGCCGGGCGAAGGTGGGAAAGGCGGCCGTCCCCACTGCCTGGGCAAAGATGCCCTGAGGCAGGGTCATCAGCAGCCACGCGAAGTTGATGGCCGAGACTGCTCCTTCCCCCAGTCTCGATGCCAGGCTGTTGTTGACGACGAAGTTGAGTTGGATGATGGCGGTACCCAGTATCCGGGGGGCCATGAGCCGGCCCACTTCGCGCACGCTGGGGTTGTCCAGTTCCAGTGTGGGGGTGTACCGGGCGCCGTATCGGATCAGGCCGGGTACCTGTACCAGCAGGTGCAATGCAGCGCCTACGACGACGCCAATCGCCATGCCCCGCACGCCCAGGCGAGGTCCTAGCAGCAGTGCCCCGCCGATGATGGAGAGGTTGTAGACCGAAGGGGCCAGCGCCGGCAGCAGGAAGTGCTGGTAGGCGTTCAATGCTCCCATCACGATGCCGCTCACGCCGAAGATAACGGTGGAGATCAAGGTCAACTGCAGAAGGGTGGCCGTGAGTGCTTGCCGGGGCGGTTCGAAGCCAGGGGCAATGACTGTTCGCACGAGCGCAGGCGCGAAGAGGGCCAGCAGACCTGCGATGACGGTGAGTACAATCAGCACCAGGTTGGCGACGGCCGAGGCCATACGCCAGGCCCCGGCGTGGTCGTCCCGGGCCAGGTGATCGGCAAATGTGGGGATGAAGGCCGAACCCAGCGCTCCACCCGCGACGACCAGGAAGACCATCTCGGAGATGCGGGCCGCGGCCAGGTAGGCGTCGAGGTCGCCGCTGGTGCCGAACAGTGCGCCGATGACCATCTGGCGTACCAACCCCAGGACGCGGCAAAAGAAGAAGAGCGCCATCACCAGCGTCGCTGCCCTTGCGATCTTTTTTCCACCTTCGTTCATAGATACCCCTTGCGTGCGTGTTTCTGGGCGGGGATTATAACATCGTGGGCCGATCGTGCCAACTGGGACGCGAGGGCTGGCACGTCTTGAGGGCAGATGTCTCAATCCAGCGCGGCCAGCAGGTGCTCTGCCGTGCGCTCCCAGGAAAAGGTGTGGGCTTGCTCAATGCCCGCCTGCTGCAAACGCTTTCGTAGCGGTGGATCCTCCAGCAGTTGGGCCATCGCGGTGGCCAGTTCCTCTGTGCTGGCGGGGTCTACCGTCAGCGCCGCCTCCCCGGTGGCTTCGGGCAGGCTGGTCGTGTTGCTAGCGACGACAGGGGTGCCGCAGGCCATCGCCTCGACGGGGGGCAGGCCGAATCCCTCGTATAGGGAAGGATAGACCAGCATACTGGCCTGCCGGTAGACCGCCGGCAAGTCCTCCTGGGTGATGAATCCGGGCAGGATTACACCGGCGGAGCGGGCCCGCTCCACGAGCGTCCCGCTCTCCCAGCGCGGAAGCCCGCCCCAAGCCATCGGTGGCACCGCCAGGCCAGAGGCTTTCAGATCCAGGTAGGCGTCGAGCAGGCGGGCCAGGTTCTTCCGTGGGTGGATGTTGCCGATGGCCAGGACGTACCCGGGGGTGAGTCCATAGGCGTCCAATACTTGCAAGTCCCCAGGCCGCTTCTCGGGGCGAAACATGGGGTCGATTCCCGGGTATACCACAACCACTCTCGCGACCGCCTGCGGGTGAAAACGCGCCAGTTCCTGGAACGTGAAGTGAGAGAGGGCGACGACGCGATCGGCCTGGCGTATGGCCATACCGGTCAGGAGGCGCATGTAGCCCGCGATGGCCGGGGGGAAATACTCCGGGTGTGCACGAAACGACAGGTCGTGTACGAGCACCGCGCCCCGGCAGGGCGTGATGGGAGGGAGGAAGAATGTGGAGACGTACCAGTCCGCCTTGAGACGATACAGGGCGATGGTTTGCTGCCAGAGAAGAGATGGCAGGCGGCGGTACCTACCCAGGTTCACCTGGCGGAAGGCCGACGGAAGGTGTAGTGGCTGGCCCCAATCACAGGTCAGCAGGCTGACCTGTATGGAGGCGTCGAGCTGTGCCAGACCTTCCACCAGTCCGCTGATATAGCTTTCATTTCCGCCGCGGCGGCGCCCGACCTCTGTCGCGTTGATGGCTAGATGCATAGATTCAACCGACCTGGATACCGTTGACTGTGCCCGTATATTATGCTAGAATGCGGCTCCGGTCAAGGTGACTGGAGCTGGAGGGTCGGGCCACGATCACACCCCGGACGTGAAAAGATCCGACAAATGGAACTGGCGATCGTTATCCTCAACTGGAACGCAGCGGCTGACACGGTGCGGTGCGTTCGCGATATTCTGTCCTGGACGCGGATCCGCCCGACGGTCTGGGTAGTGGACAACGGGTCTACCGACGATAGTGTTCAGATGATATCGCGCGAGCTTCCCAAGGTTCACCTGATACGTAATTCGGCCAATCTGGGCTTCGGCGGCGGCAACAACCGCGGCATCGCTGCGGCGCTCGTTGTGGGAGACGCGCCCATTCTGTTGATGAACAACGATGCGCGGATCGCGGAAGGGGATGTGGTCAGGCTTGTGGAGACCCTGTGGGCCAACCAGCAGCTCGGCTTCGTGGGACCGTTGCTTTACGACGCCGATCAGGGAGGCCGCCTGCTGGCGGCCGGAGGCCTGGACCCGGCCCAACATCACCACTCGCACATCACAGATCTGCCAGACGGTCCACGTGTCCGGGTCGTCGAGTGTGTACCGGGGACGGTCATCCTGGGGCGGGCAGAGGTGTTCCGCGAGGTGGGTCTGCTGGATGAGGACTACTTCTACGGCAGCGAGGTGACCGATCTGTGCCTGCGCGCTGCGCAGCAGGGTTACCTGAGCGCGATCGACACGCAGGCGCGGGCTTTCCACGACCTGGAGCGCTCATCGGCGTTTCGGGACACACTTTACACGTATTACATCATCCGCAACCGTTTTCTGCTGGTGCGCAAGTTCCACCGGCAGTGGAAGTTGTTGTATTTCGGCTTCTGGGCGCTGTACAGCCTGGCCTTGTCGGTCAAGGTGTGGGTGGGTGGGAGGTGGGCCACGGCCTGGGCGGTTTGGCTGGGGCTTCGGGATGGCCTGATGGGGCGATTCGGCGACCAGAACGATCGCGTGACGGCGATGGCTTCCGGCGGGGCCGGTGGATCGGAGCCTGGCAAGCGATGAGGATCTTGTATCACGTGGCGACACTGCCGCCCCGGATGCCTCGGGCCGAGGCAATCTCGCAGGAGATTGCCGCGCTGCAGAGGTGCTTTGGCGGAGATGTGGTCTACGTGAACCCGAACAGCCAATCGCCTGTATACGTCCCCCGCCTGCTGTTCGGCTTCCACAAGCTGAGAGGATTGCGGGGGCGCGAGGCGGGCGTGGACCTGCATCATTTCTACAACCCCGATCCTTATCCCTTTCTCTACCTGCGCGCACTCCAGCGACCGGTCGTTTTTTCTGTCACGTGCGGGGTCAGGGAGCGTCATCCGCGGGTTGGGTTTCTGTCCTGGATGGCTGCTGTGGTGGCATCTGACGAGCGTAGCTTACACCGTCTGCGGTCCTGGGGGCTGCAGAACGTGTTTCTGGCCCGCCCGGGGATCGATATTGGGCGCTTTGCGCATGCCCCGGTGCCGCTGCGGGGGGAGGTGCGCTTGATGGTGGGGTCGGCGCCCTGGACGAAGCGGCAATTCACTACCAAGGGGGTGGAAGCGTTGTTGCTGGCGGCCCGGCAGGCTCCGGAGCTGCGGCTGGTCTTTCTCTGGCGGGGGGTGCTGGCAGACGAGATCGCGCGCCGGGTGCGCCAGATGGGCCTGGAAAGCCAGGTGACCGTATTGAACGAGCTGGTGGACGTGAACCAGGTGCTGGCCGGGGTGCACGCCAGCATCACGCTGGCGACTGTGTCTGACATCGTCAAATCTTACCCCCATTCTCTGCTTGACTCGCTGGCAGCAGGGAAGCCGGTCCTGGTGAGCCGGGCCATCCCGATGGCGGATTACGTCGAACGGACCGGCTGCGGTGTGGTTGTGGAGACGGTGAGCCCTGCAGGGGTGCTTGCCGCCGCCGACGTGTTGGCCCATCGGTACGACGACCTGGAGCGGACGGCCCGGAAAGTAGGGAGGGTCGATTTCTCCCAGGAAAGGATGATTGACTCGTTTCGGCAGGTGTATGAGCAGGTCCTGGGCACGAGCGTGTAGTTGAACGGTAGGCGTACCGCAGGGGTACCCCTCGATCGCAGGGATCGGTTGCGGGATGTGCTGTTCGTGATATACTCCGCTTGCTGTGTAGACCGGGACGATCGGCTTGACGAAAAATGGGCGAAAAGCGAGGAAACCCGACAGCGTGGATACGGTTATGGCGGTGTGCCTGGCCAGTGGTGGTCCTGGGCTTGCTGTGCGTCATGTTCTATTGGGACGTGTTGTGTGTCCCGGCCCAGCGCATCGTCGCCGGCAACGATCTGTCCAACATGTTCCTGCACTGGCTCTCCTTCGCCCGCTCCTCGATCCAACGGGGCGAGTTCCCGCTGTGGAACCCCTACCTGTTTTCCGGCATCCCTTTCGTCGCCAACCCTCAGCCTGCGTTGTTCTATCCCCCGACGTGGCTGGCGCTGCTGATGCCTGTCACCCGCGCGCTGGGCTGGATCATTGTGCTGCACGTGTGGCTGGCCGGCGCAGGGATGTACGCCTGGATGCGCTCGGAGGGGGCATCGACCATGGGTGCGCTGTTCGGCGCGGTGACCTTCGCCTTCAGCGGCTATTTCTTCGTGCGCGTGTACGCGGGTCACGTGGGGGTGATCACCACCGGGGCCTGGCTGCCGCTCATTCTGTGGGCGTTCCGGCGCGCCGTCGGGCATCGTTCGTGGCGGTTGGCCGTTCTGGGGGGGCTGCCAGTTGGGTTTTCGATACTGGCGGGCCACACGGCCTCGTTCATCTACGTGGCGCTGGGGCTGGCTGCCTACGCGGCATTTCACGCTTGGGTTCGCTGGCGTGACGAGCGGGCGCCCCGGGCGGCGTTGCTTCCCCTGGCCTGGGCCGGCGTGATGGTGCTCGTCGGGTTGGGGCTGGCGGCGGTGCAGCTCCTCCCGATGGCGGAGTTGACGTTCCGTTCGACCCGGCAGGCTGCGTCCGATTATGGGTTTGCCTCCCGCTTCTCGTGGCCGCCCGGCTACCTGCTGACCTTGCTGGTGCCCAATTTCTTCGGCGAGCCGGTGCGCACGGGATACTGGGGCGACGGCGTCTACGACGAGTTCATATTCTACGCCGGCGTCCTGCCGCTGCTCCTGGCGCTACTGGGGGTACGGCTGCGGCACCGGCTGGCGCCGTTCCTGGGTGTGTTGGGCCTGGGGGCGCTGCTGTTGGCTTTCGGGGAGTACGGCAGCCTGCACCCGCTGTTCTATCGCTTCGTGCCGCTGTTCCGCGTGGCGCGGGCGCCGGCCAGGGCGGGATTCCTGTTCACGCTCGCCATCGCTGCGTTGGCCGGCCTGACTTTGACGGCGCTCCAGAGCTCGGGGCGCGAGGAGCGAACGCGGCTGCTGGAGCCGCTGAAGCGGCCGGTCGTGCTGGCCGTGGCCGGGGGTGCGCTGGCGCTGGTCGTGGTCGGATTCGTCGCCTTTGCGCTGGGGCGGGAGACAAATCCGGCGGCGGGGCGGCTGTGGCATCAGGCCAATCAGACGATGTCCTTCCTGCTGTTCTTCGTCCTGGGCGCCGGCGTGCTGGCAGCGCATCGCAGCGCGCCCGCTCAGCGTGCCTGGCCTGGATTGCTGGCGCTGGGCCTGGCGGTGTTGGACCTGTGGACCTTCGGCAGCGGCGTGGTGCAGGTTGTGGACGTGCAGGAGAGCGCCTACTGGCGCATCGTGGATCAAGCCGTGGCAGATCCTCAGGGGACGCGGGTACTTCCCTGGGGGCTGAATAGTTTCGATCAGAACGGCGGAATGCCGTTTGGGCTGCGCAGCGTATTCGGATACGATCCACTGCAGCTCCAGAGGTACGAGGAGTTTATCACCTCATGGCCGGACCCGCGCGCGCGGACCTACGATCTTCTGAACGCCGGTATCGTGGTGACCACGTCCCCGCTTGAGTTCCCCGATTCGGGCGAGGATCAGGCATACCCCGAGGCCCCGCGCAAGTTGCTCAAGGAATCGGGGGTGTACGTCTACGAGCGGCCCAACGCGCTTCCACGGGCGTGGGTCGTGCCGCACATCGAGGTGGTGGACGACGGGGCGACGCTGGCCCGGATTCACGATCCGGACTTCGACCCACGCTCGACGGCGCTGGTGGCGTCGGCGTTGGAATGTGAGGGCGTGGCTGCGGAGGAGGGCGGTGAGGTAGAGATCCTGCGCTACAAGGGGAACCGGATCGAGGCGCAGGTACGGGGCGGGGGCGGGCTGTTGGTTTTCAGCGAGGTGGACTATCCCGGATGGCGGGCCACGGTGGACGGCGACCCGGCCTCACTGGTGCGCGCCGATTACGTGCTGCGGGCGCTGTGCATGCCGGCGGGCGAGCACCGGGTCGTGCTGGAGTACGCCCCGCCGCTGGTCAGGGCGGGGCTGGCGATCACCGGGCTGGCACTGCTGTCCGTCTTTGGGGTCGGTGTGTGGACCGTCCGGCAGAAGGGGGGCGCCACTCGAACTAACGGGGAAACGGAGGCAAAAGATGGGCAACCAGAAACGACTTGATCCTGTTGCTCTGCGGGCCGATTTTCCCATCCTGGCGCGGGAAGTGAACGGCAGGCCGCTGGCTTACCTTGACAACGCGGCCTCATCCCAGCGACCGCGAGCGGTGATCGACGCGGTGGATGAGTTCTACCGGGCCCACTACGCGAACATCCACCGCGGGGTGCACACGTTGAGCGAGGAGGCGACGGCCGCCTACGAAGAGGCGCGGGATAAAGTCGCTGCGTTCATCCACGCGCCGGACCGCCGTGGCGTGATCTTCACCCGCAACGCGACGGAGGCGATCAACCTGGTCGCCTACACGTGGGGGCGGGCCAACGTGGGTGCGGGCGACCGGGTGATCGTCACCGAGATGGAGCACCACAGCAACCTGGTGCCCTGGCAGGTGCTTACACGGGAGACCGGGGCCGAGCTGGCGTCCGTGGCGGTGACCGACGAGGGGCGTCTCGACCTGGCATCTCTCGACCGGCTTCTGGACGGTCCAGTCAAGCTGGTCGCTTTCACACACGTCTCCAACGTGCTGGGCACGCTGAACCCGGCGCAGGAGATCGTCGGCCGGGCTCACGCCGCCGGCGCGCGGGTGCTGGTCGACGCGGCCCAGAGTGTGCCGCACCTGCCGGTGGACGTTGCGGCGTTGGATTGTGATTTCCTGGTCTTCTCCGGCCACAAGATGTGTGGGCCGACGGGGTCGGGCGTGCTCTACGGACGCCTGGGGTTGCTCGAAGAGATGCCACCTTTCCTCACCGGCGGTGGGATGATCAGGCGGGTGAGCCGTACGGACGCGACCTGGGACGCTCCACCCTCGAGATTTGAGGCCGGTACGCCCGCTATCGCCGAGGCGGTGGGACTGGGGGCGGCGGTGGATTACCTGAGTGGGGTGGGGATGGCAGCCGTGTGGGCGCACGAACAGGAGTTGGCCGCCTACGCGCTGGAGCGCCTGGCGGGGGTGCAGGGTGTGCGCGTGATCGGACCGCCGGCCGACGAGCGGAGTGGGGTGGTCGCTTTCACCGTGACTGTGCCCCGGTCGATCGAGTCCATCCATCCGCACGATCTGGCCCAGGTGCTCGATATGGGGGGAGTCGCCATCCGCGCCGGGCATCATTGCGCACAGCCGCTGCACGAACGGTTCGGCCTGGGGCCCACGGCGCGGGCCAGTTTCTACCTCTACAATACCCGCGAGGAGGTGGATCGGCTGGTGGCGGGGGTACGGACGGCGCAGGGCCTGTTTTCGGCCTAGGAAACGGAGGTCAGGTGAACAAGCTGTATCGTGAGCACATCCTGGATCATTATCGCCACCCACGCAACCAGGGGACGCTGGACGACGCGGACTTCTCCTCGGAGTTGGATAATCCGGTCTGCGGAGACGTGGTGCGACTCGACGTCCGGGTGGAAGGCGGGCGGGTGAGCGAGGCGCGTTTCAGTGGCCATGGCTGCGTGGTCAGCATAGCGTCGGCATCGATGTTGACCGAGAAGATCATGGGCAAGACGGTGGAGGAACTGAAGGGTCTCCAGGACGAGGATGTGTTCGAAATGTTGGGCGTCACGCTGGGGCCGGTACGGGCCAAGTGTGCGCTGCTGTCGCTGCGGGTGCTGCAGGAGGGGCTGGACCACCTGGACGAGACCTAGCGTTTAGGAGGTCTCTCTTTCCAAGATTTTCAGGAGTACGTCGGGCAGCCCGTCCCGGTTATGTTGCGTGACGGTGAACACGGTTGTAGCGCTGTTGGGCAGTCTGAGCTGTGCTTGAACCAACAACTCGGGGCGAACGACGACAAGCGCCAGTGTGAAATCACCCTCATATAGGACGTCAAAGGCGTTCTTCCAGCCTTTCCCCCGCGTTATTTCCAACGGACCCAGTTCGTCCACCACGAGCAGGTTGTAGCCGTGGGCACGGGTCAGTACCTCATTTCCCCAGGTCAGCGTCGCCGGATCGAAGTGGAAACGTCCCTGGAGCACACCCGCACCTACGTCTGGTGCAAGCGTCAGGCGGCGGACGTCGCCGCTGCCGACGTCAAGTACATCCCGTTCGCCGTTGTGACGCGTCACAGTAAGGACGCCGCCACACGTGTAGTTTTTTTCCTTCACCAGGTCGATCATCTTGCGGCAGACGGTGCTCTTTCCCACGCCGCGTTCTCCAGTCAGGACTACAATGCGTGCAGACATCTCTGGTTTTCCTGTGAATTGAGTTACGAATCGTCGTATCCCGGTATTGGCCCGAAGTTGGACTCGATCGTTTCTGGCTCGAAGACTTCCAACATGCACTCCCACCAAGTCAGGCCGTCGGTCTTTTGGAACTCCCACCAGCGGATATCGGGCCAGAAGTAGCGCCAGCGCCACAGCGCCGGCAGCCGCTCCCACCCGTAGTCGCTGGCGAGCGTCGTGAAATCCACGTAGTAGCCGGGAGGGATGCGCTCTTTCGGCGCGCCGCCCTCCACCATCGCGCGCCCGTCCTGGTCGCGGGCGTTCAGGTCCCACACCGCTTCGCGCAGCGGCTCGCCCATACTGCCGTCTTGCCTGGCGGCACGGGCGAACACGCGCCAGTAGGTGACGTTGCCCACGTCGTCCCGCACCAGTTCAACCTGCGGGTTATCGGCCTCGTAGGGCTCCTGGTCCAGTCCGATCGCCCGGCCGCAGATCTGCCAGCTCATGCGCGAGTGGCCCGAGGGCGGTGTGTAGGTGATCGGCCGCCACGAGCTGCCCAGGTGGCCCAGGTAGTCCCATCCTGTCTCGGCGAGCACGCGCTGGCGCAGTGCGTTGAAGCTCTCGTTCACCCGGTCCGACAGGAATGCCTCCTCACCGTCGTCGACGTTGGGGAGTGCGAAGAGCCGGTACGGCGGTCCCGCCTTGGGGGTCGGTTGCGCCAGCTCCACGTAGAACGGGGCGGGGGCGTCCGGTGCACTGGCCTCGGCCCGGGCCACGACGCGAGGGGAGAGCGGAAGGCCCGTCCACGCCAGCTTGTCCAGGGGGCCTGCGGTGCTGTAGACTTCGTGGAACAGGGCCCAGTTCGTCACGCTGGCGGCGACGAGGTAGCTGTGCCCCCCACGTTCATACGTATAGATGACGCTCTCTCCATCGGGTGCCCAGGCGGGGGATCTACCCGCGCCGAAGATCTCGGTCTGTGCCTGGTCGACCGCCATCGTGTCCCAGTCGAAGGTCGTGACCTGGATGGAGGGATTGCCACGCGGTCCGCTGACGTAGGCCAACTGGGTGCCATCGGGCGACCAAGCGGATTGGTCCTCGTCCATATCCGGGGTGTTGGTGACGTTGATGGTCCTGTCGCTCCCCTCCAGGAGGCGAAGGTAGATGTCCTTGTTCCCGTCGAGGAACGTCGTGTAGGCGATCGCGCGGCTGTCGGGCGACCAGGCGGGTTCGTAGTTGGGGGCGGAATCGGTCGTGACCCGCCGCAGTTGCTGCCCGGTCGTGCTCATAACGTAGACGTCGAGGTTCCCGCTACGATAGGATTCAAAAGCGATCCACTGGCCATCGGGCGACCAGCTTGGGTTGGCGTCGAAGTCGGGGTCGTGGGTCAGGCGGATCAGCGCGCCGCTGAGTAAATCCATCAGGTAGATGTCCCAGTTGTTGGCCCGGTTCGAGGCGAAGGCGACGTAGCTGCCGTCAGGGGACCAGGCCGGGTCTCGGTCCTCGGCCGGGTCGTGGGTCAGCCGCACCAGTCTTCGGTCGATTTGATTGAGGGCGTAGATGTCGGCGTTGCCGTTTCGGCGCAGGGTGAAGGCGATGGCCCCGCCGCTGCCGAACGGCGTCGGTGTGGGGCCGGGTGTGGGAGACGGGCCGGGACTGGGGGATGCGGCGGTGGGCGGTGGGGCAATGGGCAGCGGCGAATCGACGACGGGCGGTGACGTGGTCGCCCGGTACAGTGCGACAGTCAGCAGCACCAGGACGAGCAGGTTGCCCAAGATCAGCAGGACGAGCAGGCGCACACTCCGGGGCTGGAGCGTGATGGACCGTCCGACCTCGTCGGGCCGGCGCAGCCAGGCAAGCGGGCGGACGGCGCGGGACCAAAGCCGCCGGAGCGGGCTCTCCCGTCTCTCCGCTCCTATATCCCCGTATTCCTGTGGTGTCTCCATCTCGCCCGCGGGAGACTCCGCCTGCGGCGCTTCGCCACGCTCTACTCTTCCAGCCATATCCGCCAAGTATACGTCGCCTGAGTGGCTTGTCAAGCGCGTAGCGATGGGCTATACTTGAAGAGTAATGCGTAATGCGTGAAACGTGATGCGTGGCGCTGTGCGATTGGGGGGCAGCGATGTACCGCGTGTTTGTGGTGTCGGATGGGACCGGGGTGACGGCCGAGCAGGTGTTGAACGCAGCGCTGACGCAGTTCGCGGATGCTGACGTGGAGGTCGAGCGCCGGCCGGGGGTGCGCACCGAGGAGCAGGTGCGCCAGGTGGTGCAGGAGGCCGCCCAGGCCGGTGGCCTCGTGGTGCACACGCTGGTCTCGGACCGGCTGCGGGGCGTGATGTTGTACAGCGGTCGCCTGTACGACGTCGAGACGATCGACCTGATGGGGCCGTTGCTGGCGCGGCTCTCCAAGCAGTTGGCCGTGTCGCCATCGGAGCGGCCGGGCCTCTTCCGGCAGTTGAACGAGGAGTACTTCCGGCGGACAGAGGCGGTGGAATTCGCGCTGCACCACGACGATGGGCTGCACACGGACGACCTTTCACGGGCGGAGATGGTATTGGTGGGTGTCTCGCGCACCTCCAAGACCCCGCTCAGTATCTACCTGGCGCTCAAAGGTTGGTTCGTCGCCAACGTGCCCATCGTCTTCGGCGTGCGGCCTCCGGTGGCTTTGTTCGATCTGCCCCCGGAACGCGTCTGTGGCCTGACGATCGACCCGGCGCGGCTGGTGGATCTGCGACGGGTGCGGCAGGAGCGCCTGCGCGGCGCTACGGGCGACTACGCCCACCCGGACTTCGTGCGTCGCGAGTTGGCCTACGCGCTGGACATCTTCCGGCGCCAGGCCGGGTGGCCGGTCGTAGATGTGACGTACAAGCCGATTGAGGAGTTGGCGGCGGAGGTTGTGGCGGTGGTGGGTGTGCGCGAGGCGTGATGCGGGCAGCCGAAGGTTGCTTGGGGTGATGCGCGATGGGTGATGTGTAGGGAACGATGGTGCGAGAATTGAAGGGAGGTAGTGACACATGTCAACTACGGCGCTGGTCGAAGGTTGGCCGTTGGAACAGTTGATCAAGTTACAGCGCTCGCAACCGCTTCTGGTGCAGAGAGCTCTGCAACGTCTTTTGAATGAGGATGAGGAACTGCGCTGGTCCCTGGTTATCAGTGCCTACTTGGATGAGGAAATCAGTCTGGCTCGAGCGGCGTCCTTGTTGGGCTTGCACCCATTGGAGTTGCGTGAGCGTTTCATCGAGAAAGGCATCCCATTGCATTTGGGCTCGGCTAACAAGCCGGATGCGCAGGCGGAGGTAGACGCTTTGCGGGCTTGGAGGCGAACAGCTAAGGACGGGGCCTGAAATGCGCCTGGTGATTGACAATACAGTGATGTCCAATTTCGCTCTTGTTGGGCGCACCCAATGGCTGCATGAGGTGTGGCCAGGCATAATGGTCACGTCTGAAGATGCATGGGACGAGTTACAGGCAGGTATCCGACTGGGGCGTATCCCTGACAATGACTGGTCTTGGCTGACGGTTTTGTCGCTGACTGAGTTGGAATGCACGGCTCGCGACGAGTTGATGCCACCATTGGCGCGTAGTCGGGGATATGCCTTCTTAACTGATGATCGGGTAGCCCGGCGTGAGGCAAGGCGTCTAGGTGTGGCCATCTCTGGTACGATAGGTTTGCTGGTGTCGTTGATTGAAAGAGGATATGTGTCACTTGAGGAAGCGGACGAGGCTTTGCGACAGATGATCGCTGCCGGGTACTACTCGCCAGTGCGGTCACTGGGTGAGCTGGGGTAGTCAAGTTCGCGAATCCAGGAGAGTCAATGCCCAAAGTAACCCCCGTACGCAAACAGTATCTTCAGATCAAGAACCAGCATCCGGATGCGGTCGTTTTCTTCCGGCTGGGGGATTTCTACGAGACGTTCGACGAGGACGCGGAGATCGCCGCCCGCGAGCTCGACCTGGTGCTGACCTCGCGCCCGGTGGCCAAAGGGGTGCGGGTGCCGATGGCCGGCGTCCCCCACCACGCGGTCGAGGGGTACATCGCCCGCCTGATCGAGAAGGGGTACCGGGTCGCCATCGCCGAGCAGGTGGGCGAGGTGACAGGCCGAGGGCTGGTTGCCCGCGCGGTGACGCGCGTCGTGACGCCCGGCACGGTGGTCGAGCCGGCGCTCCTGGACGAGAAGCGGCCCAACTACCTGGCGGCGGTCGCCGTCGATGAGGAGCGGGCTGGGCTGGCCTACGTCGACATCACAACCGGGGAGTTCGCTACGGCACAGTTGGACGCGGGCGAGGTGGAGCAGGAGTTGGCGCGGCTGCAGCCGCGGGAGTGCCTCGTCCCAACGTCCGATGTTCGAAGTTCGATGTCCGATGTTCGAAGGGCGACGTCCGATGTCAAGAAGCCTGAAACCTTACACCTGAAACCTGAAACCATTCCCCCAGGCACGCATCTTACGCCACTGCCGGCCTACCGTTTCGAGCTGGGCGCGGCGCGACAAACCTTGTTGGATCATTTTGGCGTGGCGACGCTGGATGGGTTCGGCTGCGCGGGCAAGCCGCTGGCCATCCGGGCCGCCGGCGCGGTGATCCACTACCTGCGCGAGACGCAGAAGGGGGCGCTGGCGCAGATCGTGGGGCTCAGCACCTACTCGACGACGCGCTTCATGACGCTCGACGCGGCGACGCGCCGCAATCTGGAACTGACGGAGACGATCCGCGAGCGGCAGGCCCGGGGCTCGCTTCTGGGCGTGCTCGATCTGACGCAGACGCCGATGGGCGGGCGGCTGCTGCGAGCGCGGTTGGCCCAGCCCTTGCTCGACCTGGCGGAGCTGGAGGCGCGGCTGGACGAGGTGCAGGCGTTCTACGAGGATACGATCCTCCGCGGGTGGATTCGCGAGGGCCTCAAGGAGATGCCCGATCTGGAGCGGCTGGCCAACCGGGTGCTGGCGGGGGTGGCGACGCCGCGGGACCTGGTGGGCATCCGGAAGGCGCTGGAGGCGGTGCCTGAGTTGGCAGGCAAGATGCAGGAGGCGGGGGGCAGGGGGCAGGATGCAGGAGGCAGGAAGCAGGAGGCAGGAGGCAGGAAGCAGGAGGCAGGAGGCAGGAAGCAGGAAGCAGGAGGCAGAGGACAGGGAGCAGGGAGCAGGGGACAGGATACAGCGGGATACAAGGGGCAGGAGGCAGGGAGCAAGGGGCAGAGGGCAGGAGATGATTTTGCATCCTGCATCTTGCGTCTTGCGTCGTCCCTCGACGCTTGCGAGGATGTGCTCTCGCTCATTGCCAGCGCCCTCGTGGACGACCCGCCTGCCAGTGTCTCCGCTGGTGGGGTAATCCGTCCCGGTTTCTCCACCGAGCTGGATAGCATTGTCACGGCGGCAGGGGATGCCAAGGCCTGGATCGCCAACCTGGAGAAGGAAGAGCGCAAACGGACGGGCGTCAAGAGCCTCAAGGTGGGGTACAACAAGGTCTTCGGGTACTACATCGAGGTGACGAAGGCCAACCTGGACGCGGTGCCCGATGCGTACATCCGCAAGCAGACGCTGGTCAACGCCGAACGGTACATCACGCCGGAGCTGAAGGAGTACGAGGCGCTGATCCTGAACGCCGAGGAGCGGCAGGCCGAGGTCGAGACGCGGCTGTTCAAGGACGTGTGCGGGCAGGTGGGCGCGCGAGCGGGGGCGCTGCTCCAGACGGCGCGGGCGCTGGCGCGGCTGGACGTGGCGGCGGCGCTGGCGGAGGTCGCCGTGCGCAACCGGTACGTGCGGCCGGAGCTGGCCGACGACGAGGAGCTGGAGATCGAGGGCGGGCGCCACCCGGTCGTCGAGCAGACGCTGCGGGGCGAGCCGTTCGTGCCCAACGAGCTGCGCCTCAACGGCGGTGAGCGCATTCTGATCATCACCGGGCCGAACATGGCCGGGAAATCGGTATATCTGCGGCAGAACGCCCTGATCGTCCTGATGGCGCAGATGGGGAGCTTCGTCCCGGCCGACCGGGCGAAGATCGGCATCGTGGATCGGATCTTCACCCGCATCGGCGCGCAGGACGAGGTCGCCGCAGGCCAGTCGACCTTCATGGTG